>Ga0180887_139_pt1 | contig 43417 bp, 40 predicted proteins | sample Deesub1362A_J573_FD_124184 | JGI IMG/M metagenome (GOLD analysis project Ga0180887, IMG submission 124184) | Archaeoglobi archaeon JdFR-42 | reverse complement strand
AAGGCTGAAGAGGGTCATGTGGTCTGTGAAAACTGTCATGGGTATCCGAATCCCCTTGAACCAAGCTATGGGAACTTGGTAGACATACATCTATCGAGGGGGATTTACTGCATAAACTGCCATACAGAGGGATTCCTAAACATACATCTGAAGAAAGAGTACGGATAATAAATACAGGAAATGATACCGTTATCCCATCACCATACACTCATACATCATAAGTCCATACACCATGGCAGCCTGTTCCAGAGATTCAATGTCAATATGTTCATCATACCCATGGGCCAGCTCTGTTTTTCCCGGCCCAAGTAAAATAGTCGGAATTCCTCTTTCAACAAGAAATCTGGCATCTGAACATCCAGACATGCCTTCGATGGATGGCTTAATCCCAACTTTTTCCAGTGCATTCCGTGCCAGCTCAATGACCCGTTCTCCTTCATCAACCTTCACAGGAGACATTTCGAACATCTTTTCTACATCTACATCAATTCCGTATTCTGTATACTTCTCTACCACATCACGGATCTCTTTCAGGGCCATATCACCAGATTCTCCCGGAATCATTCGCCGATCTATAAGAAACTCACAGGTATCAGGAACCATGTTAAGCTTCTCTCCTCCCCAGATTAACGAAACCATCAGAGTGGGTTTTCCCAGAACTGGATCCTCCTTTACAAATTCCATTTCTGTCAGGTCCTGTATCATTTTCGATGCATAGTATATGGCGTTGATTCCAAGCTCTGGCTTACTCCCATGTGCAGGAATGCCTTTCACTCGAATGCGGACTCCAATGCTGCCTTTATGGGAGGAGACTATATTCATATCAGTAGGCTCGCCTATCACACCCATTGTTGCATCAATTTTATTGGCAAACATTCCTAATCCAGCAAATCCTCCACTTTCTTCATCCGCTGTAAACATCAGAAGAATGTCATCCATTTTGAAGGCCTCAGCTAAAGTTATGTACGCCACAGCCATAGAGGCTACCGCTCCCTTCATATCACAGGCTCCTCTCCCATACACAGCCCCATCTTTCACATATGGCTTAAAAGGTGGATTTCTCCAGCCTTCTGGTCGACCGGGTGGGACAACATCAAGATGACCATTAAAGATCATACTAGCATTAAAACTGCCAAGAATCAGGTTTTCACGACCTTCTTCTCCCTCAAGTCTTGTTTCAAAACCGTATTCTTCAAAATATTCGGATAGAAACAGAGCAGCTTCACCCTCTTTTCCCTCAGATGTATCAATAGATATCAGCTTCAAAGTTAAGTCAAGTATTTCTCGCTTTCTTTTCTCTATATTCCTGATAAGCACATCCGTTTCCATTTTTTCACCGTTTTTGAATCAGTACCATATAATACCCTGGTCTGAGCTCATAATATACCTTAACTGGCTCATAATTTATCCTGTTGAGGATCTCCTCTTCGTAAGAATAGGATGTAACCACAGTAGTATTTATCTGGTCTGGTGGATATCTGGAGAAACTCACCTCATAATTCCTCAAATACCAGGGAAGGGGCCAGTAATCGTTTTCAGGTTCTATCACCCAGACCCCCTCTCCCATCTCGAGTTTCTTTTTAAGAATACCCACAAGCTGAACGAACTCAGGTTTAGTCTGAACATACACAAGCATTTCATCATCATTGGCATAGTTTATATAATTTACATGGATAGCTACTACCAGAGTTGCTGCCACTGCCACAGCCATGGCCACCCTGACATCTTTCCTGTCTAGACGTAACTCTTTCAAGAGATATGCTCCACCAACTGCAAAGGGTAGAAGCATATGAATGCTCAACCATGGTACCTTATGGGATAAATATCCATATATAAGAAGACTCATAATGGCCCAGTAACCCACAAAGAGAGGGAAGACATTCTTCTCTTTTTTCTGTAGAATCTGTAACACTCCTACCAATCCCATCAGGAATATCAGAAATTCATACCGGAAAAAAATACCAAAATAATAATATGGGGGCTTGTAATGATCCTTTATCTCATGCATTTTTAACCAGTGTTCCACTGAGCCTATCACAGCGGTTTTCAGCCCTTCTGGATTCAGGAAAAAAGATGAATAAAATACAGAGAATATGATAGCAAACACAGCCAGGCCAACGAGATATCCTCTCCAGTAGTTTAAACATAGCCTTATGTATCCCGCTCTATGTTCTCTTAATCCATTGAAGAACATGAAGGATATGAAGATAAAGGCATAGATGATGGCATTTTCCTTGGTTATAAATCCAAATGCAGCAGCTATTAGCCCGATTACTATATATTTCTCCTCTCCAGTCTCCCTGAACCACATATATGCAATAAAAGTAATAAAGAAAAATACAAGGATAAATATATCATTCCTCAAAAACCTTGTAAAATAAAGAAAAGTTGGAGAGATTCCAAGCAACAGGGATAGAAAAAGATAAGAGTTACCGAGCCATCTTTTCAGGAAATAGGGCAAGATTATGAGGACTACTCCGAATGTCACAGGTACAAGTCTCGCTACCAGAATCGAATCATTAAAAAGATAAAAGGCAAAGGCAGTGATATAATAGATGAAAGGGCCATGAAACGCCGGATCATAAGTATAAGCAAAGTATTTGTAAATCCAGTAGGCGAGATAACCATGAACACTCTCATCGTGATGCATGGGCCTCTCCGTTAAATTAAACAGCCTGAGGAATATCCCAATGACAATAATTGCCATGAATAGATACCTTTCATCTCTGAAAGAAGATAACTTATCATGTATTCGGAGAGGCATACCTCTGGATAGAAAAATGGACAATAAATATTTATTTGTTTGAGCACCAAAGTCCCCTGACATGTATGAACTTGAAGAATTCAAGGGATATCGGAAAATAGGCGCCCATGGAGCTGTGAAGACCTGTCTGTGGCTAAAACGCTCTTTGAGAGATGAGGGTGCCTGCTACAAATCAAAATTCTATGGTATTACTTCCCACCGATGTGTTCAGATGTCTCCTGTTCTTTCGTGTAACCAGTTCTGTGTTTATTGCTGGAGGCCTGCTGAATTCTTTAAAAATCATAATGAATGGGATGACCCAGCATATATGGCTGAAGAGGCCATTAAAGCCCAGATAAAGCTTATTTCAGGATTTAAAGGCTCTTCAAAAACGAATATGAAGAAATTCAGAGAGGCTGAAAATCCAAAACATGTCGCTATATCCCTTGTTGGTGAACCCACCCTCTATCCTTATCTTCCCGACCTGATAAAGGAGTTCACTAGAAAAGGGTTAACTACGTTTTTAGTATCCAACGGAACTATTCCAGAGATGATAGAGGTGGTCGAGCCAACTCAGCTATATATCTCTCTTTCTTCCTGCACGAAAGAGATGTACAAAAAAATCAACCGCCCTTATGGTGACTTCTGGGATTATATCCTCAAATCTCTCAAGATCCTTTCCAGTAAAGATACTAGAACGGTGATACGACTCACTCTGGCAAAGAATACAAACATGCATTACCCTGAAAAATATGCCCACCTCATAAACATTGCCCGTCCTGATTTTATTGAGGTGAAAGCTTATATGCACCTTGGGTACTCAAGAAAGAGACTCTCAAGAGAATCCATGCCATCTCATGAAGAGATACTTCAGTTTTCCACAGATATCGCCAAACATACACAATATGATATCGTAGATCAGTCAGAAATCAGCAGGGTAGTTCTGTTGGCGGAGTGATAGTATGGAGATCGATTTACAGAGTTTATACCACAAGCTTCAGATAAAAGAAGAAAAAAGAGAGAGGCTACTGGCCTACACGAGAGAACTAATCCGCATATCTGCCAGATGTGTAAAAAAGATCCATCAGGGAGATATAGAGAGGGCAAAGGAACTTATCGAGGAGGCAACGGATCTGAACTTAAAAATAACTGAATTCAAAGATGAAATTCCGGAGATTTATTTTCCCATTACCTTCATAGGTCAGCAGGAATATACCGAGGCTGCATCCTTTCTGTCAATTGTAACTGAAAGGAGGCTTCCAGATTACAACACCCTTCATGTGGAGGTAGAACCATACTTGACGGGGCTGGCAGATATGGCAGGAGAACTGAAACGCTACGTAATCCACCTTCTCAAAGAAGGAGACTTAAATAAGGCAGAACAATATCTCGATATCTTGGACAGTATTTTTGACGAACTCATGATGTTCGATTTTCCTGAAAAAATGATCCCAGGGTTAAGGAAAAAAATGGATGGAGTTAGAACTATGCTAGATAGAGTAAAAACTCATATGTTAATTACTTCTGAAATACGACATCTGATGGAAGCATTAAATCCAGAAAAGGGGAGAGATAAATGAAATTCGACCCGAATGAGTTTAAAAAAAGAGCTAAAGCTGATTTTGAGAGAGCATGGCTGATGGGATCAGAAATTCTTACACCTGTTACACCAGATAGAGCCTATCCGTACAATACCATAACTTCTGGAAAAGAGCATCCCATTTTCCAGACCATCCACAGGCTTAGAGAGGCATACATAAGATTGGGATTCGATGAAATCATAAACCCATTGATTGTAGATGAGAGCCATGTTTACCGGCAGTTCGGTAGAGAGGCCATGGCTGTACTTGATCGATGCTTTTACCTGGCAGGACTTCCCAGGCCAAACATCGGAATATCCAGCCAACGAATCGGCAGCATAGAATCCATCATCGAGAGGAGGCTTACAGAAAAAGATGTTGAAAAAACCAGAGAGATCCTGCACCAGTATAAAAAAGGCAATATGGATGGAGATGATATCGTTTATGAGATCTCAAAAGCTCTTAACATCGAAGATACCCTTGCTATAGAAATCCTCGAGAAGGTATTTCCAGAATTTAAAGAATTAAAACCCGATACCACCACATTAACTCTGAGAAGCCACATGACTGCTGGATGGTTCATAACACTGGAAAAGCTTCATGACCGACTTCCCCACCCCATAAAGCTCTTTTCGATAGACCGATGTTTCAGACGAGAGCAGGGTGAAGATGCCACCCGATTGTATACCTATTTCTCTGCTTCCTGTGTGATTGTCCACGAAGATGTAACGGTAGAGGATGGAAAAGCGTTGGCAGAGGGATTACTGAGGCAATTCGGCTTTGAGCAATTCAGATTCAGACCTGATGAAAAGAGGAGCAAATATTACATTCCCGGAACTCAAACCGAAGTTTTTGCATTTCATCCAGAGCTGGTAGGTTCAAACACCAAATACCAAGATGGCTGGATCGAGTTGGCCACTTTTGGAATATACTCTCCTGCCTCACTGGCCAGTTATGATATCGATACACCCGTTATGAATCTTGGACTTGGAGTAGAAAGACTTGCCATGGTTCTTTTCAAAGAAAATGATATAAGAGAACTTGCTTATCCTCAGCTTTTCCGACAAGTGGAATTCACAGATTTGGAACTTGCAAAAATGATACGAGTAGATAAATTGCCGCAAACTCCTACTGGACTGGAAATAGCAACATCCATCGTAAAAACCTGTGAAACATATGGAGAAGAGAAGAGTCCATGCAGTTTCGTGGCCTTTGAGGGAGAAATATATGGAAAGAGTATCGCTGTGGAAGTTGTAGAACCTGAAGAGAATACAAAGCTATGCGGTCCAGCATATCTTAACGAAGTAGTGATACATGATGGTAACATCCTAGGTATTCCCAAATCAGAGAAGTGGAGCCGTTATTTTGAAGAAGGAGTCCCTACATCCATACAATATATGAGTGGATTTGCCTATCGAGCTGCAGCAGAGATCGAAAGGGCTGTTGCAGAAGGAAAAGAAGAAATAGAGATCCGGGTAAGGATGGTGGAAAGCCTAGGAGACATCAATGTCTCTATAGATAGAGCAGCCCTGAATTATATTACCAGCACAGGTAAAAAAATAGACGTGCGTGGACCTCTATTTATTACAGTCCGGGCTTCGATCTCTTAACAATGAAAGATAGATACAACCTTAACAAATATTCACGAATGCAGTACAAGCTTGCCAGAAAAATCATTGAAAAAGACTGTTTTAATCTTAAAGAGATAGAGTATGTAGCTGGAATAGACCAGGCATTTCGTGGTGACGAAATAATTTCTTCAGCAGTACTCCTTAAATTTCCAGAATTAAGAATAGTGGATAGCAACCACACCATCGAGAGAGTTGATTTTCCATATATCCCAACTTACCTTATGTTCAGAGAAGGTAAGCCTGCTGTTCGAACCCTGAAAGATCTCCTGAGAAAGAATACTATAATATTTGTGGATGGTAGTGGTATATGCCATCCCCGGTACTTTGGTCTGGCGTGCTATGTGGGTCTTGCCCTCAATACTCCAACCATAGGTATCACGAAAACTCGTCTAGTGGGCGATTATACCCATCCAGATAAAGTATTCCAATGGGAACCCATAATGTATCAGGGGAAGGAGGTTGGCAGAGCAATTAAAACCTGTAAACGGTGCAGAGAGATCCTGGTTTCAGTTGGGCACATGATTTCCCTTGACACAGCAATACATCTCACAAAATCATGTATCCGTGATAGAAAACTCCCGGAACCGATCCGTCTGGCCCACGAATCTGTTAGTAAATTAAAAAAGATTTTATGAAAGCGGTCATTTTCATGCCATATCCATGGTTTCCTTTACAAATATGGAAACCACTAAGGCCACTATTATTGCCACAAAGGTAAACTTGAAAGCAAGAGCGTAAGCTGAACTCGGATATGCTCTTCCAACCTTCCCAATTGTATCCATCAGGTATCCCATCACCGTCTGGAAAATCGCTCCTCCGATAAATGGGAAAATATTGACCATACTGGTGGCAATTCCAGTAATCTGGAGGGGGAACAGCTCTTTCGTAGAAGTGAATATCAATATAAGGGCACTACCAAACACTCCCATGGCGAAATTCAGAATATACAGATGTGGGATGCTCATTTTCTCCGTTAAAAAGGCAAAGGGGAACCAGACTACCAGCATTCCGATAGTGCACCCAACCAGCATCCACTTTCTTGTCCTGAAAACCCTGTCTGATAAAACACCGATCAAAGGTGCTCCAATTATCATTCCAAACCCCACCATCATCAGCATGACACCTGTTTGGGCCTTGCTCATACCATACACATCCAAGAAAAACGGACCTCCCCATAACCCCTGAAATCCTGCAATAACTCCGTACTCAAAGAAAAACCAGATGGCAAGGGGCCAGAAATATTTGTTTGTTAAAACAGATTTAACTCCTTTAAGGGGTGGTATCTTCTCTTCTTTATGTTCCTCCTCGACAACCACTGGGTCAACTCCAACATTTTTAGGAGAGTCTCGAACAACAACCCAGCAGAGTATGGCAAGAATTAGTGTTATAAGCCCGATTATAAAAAAAGATGTGCGCCATCCAAAAAAGATGACCATCATGGCAAGGGGGTATGAGGCTGATAACGCTCCAAAATTACCCACAGCCAGGAGAACACCAGTAAGACTGGCAAATTCCTGTTTTCTGAACCACTGAGATAGGATCTTAAGGGTCGGTATATACACCCCAGATACCCCAATACCCATAAGAACTCTTGCACCAACAGCCATGGAGAATGTAGAAGAGAGACCAAACAAAGTTGCTCCTATGAATGCCATGAATGTGAAGACTGTAGCAGTTTTTCTTGAGCCAACTGTATCCGAGAGCATCCCCACGGGAATCTGAAGAGCAGCATAGGGATAAAAATAAGCTGATGACATTACTCCAATAGCCACAGCAGATACCGCAAACTCATCCATCAGTTCTCTCGCAATAACAGCCGAGGACATTCTGTGGAAATATACAAAAAAGTATATACCGGCAAGAACAACAAATATCGCCCACCGATACCTATATGTATATCTCACGCCTGACACCACCATTCTCAATGGATATATATCTTATTATAAATATGTTGTAAATATGTAAACTTATGATGTTCTATGATACGTGGACTTTCGCTGGTATTGTTAACGTACGTTAACAATTTGCAAATCGAAGATGTTACAATATGGCTCGTTTAATCTACCGGGGAATTTTTATAACTTTTTCAGGGATGGTAAAGAATTCTTTAGCCAGATGACAGAGTGGCCTGGCTTTCTCAAGGGAGACGACTTCTTCCATCATCCCTTCTCTTGCTTCTGCCACCACCACCTCTCCTGCAATTACCACGTGATCTCCTATAACACTGCTATCCACCAGTTTACATTCAAGCCATCCATATGCCTCACCAATCCGGGGTGGTTTAATTGCCTTAGCCTTAACTTCCGTTAGCCCAGCCTTTTCAATCTCATTTACTCCGTATGGAAATTTTTTCCCCAGTATCTTCAGTGTGGAACTCATTTCTTCACCGATGAGATTGATTACAAACTCACCATTTCGCTGAATATTTTTCCAAGTATCATGCCGGGGTTGACAGGAAATTCCAAAGATGGGTGGATCGAAACTGATGGGTGTGCAGAAGCTGAAAGGTGCTGCATTTGGAACTCCTTCTGGAGAGATCGTTGAAACGACTACCACAGGTCTGGCAAGTAGCTTATAGAAATCTCCTGGTCTAATCTCTATCATCTCCATGGGTCCTCCCTCCAATTCTAATTCTCGTCAATTACCTACCTAATGTTCTTTATCGCTGATTTCCCTTCCAGGTCATTTAATCTTTTCTCTTTTCACGTCTTCTTTGACGATCCATTTTTCCACGTCTTTTGAAATAATCTTGCCACAGTAATGACATTTGAGTCTTCCATCCACTACCACAAATCGATAAGATACAGGCTCAGAGGTGTTGGATATGCAACTTGGGTTAGGACATTTAACCACACCAATTACTTCAGAAGGGAGCTTGACTTTGAACTTTTTCACCACATCATAATTCTGTACAATATTGATGGTCACATCTCTCCCGATGAGGGCAATTTTATTCAATTCTTCCTCTCCAATAACCCTGTTTTCCACCTTTACAATATCTTTTATCCCTATTTTACTACTAGGAACATTCATGGCAAAACTGACGATTTCTCTGGTATTTTCATCTATTCCCAGAATTTTCAGTACAAAAAGAGCTTTTCCCGGAGGAATATGATCTATAACTGTTCCATCTTTTATTTTTTGAATCAATAGACCTTTATCCATACCCCATCACCTCAGAGAGTATGGCCATTCTAACGGGAACCCCATAGAAAGCCTGTTTAAAATACATGGCATGAGCCGTTGCATCTACTTCGGGACTGATTTCATCCACCCTGGGCAGTGGATGCATGACTATCAAATTTTCCTCTCCATTTTCTAACATTTTTCTGGTTATCCTGTAACTTCCAGCCACTCTGTGATATTCATCTAAATCAGGAAACCGTTCTTTTTGAATTCGAGTCACATAAATCACATTGATCTCACCAATAATGTCCTCAAGACTATCCACTTCCACAACATTGTTACCCAGCTCTTCCCTGAACTGGATTGGGAGTCTTAAAGCTTCAGGAGAGACGAGATATATCTCAGCGTTGAAAAGAGAAAGAGCCTTAATGAGCGAATGGACTGTTCTGCTGTATTTAAGATCTCCTACAAGGGCAATTCTGATGTCATTGATATCCCCTTCTTTCCATATGGTATACAGATCAAGGAGAGTTTGAGTTGGATGCTGACCAGCACCATCTCCTCCGTTTATAACCGGAACTTCAGAAAACTCAGCTGCGAGTTTCGCAGAACCCTCTTTCGGGTGTCGTATCACGATGGTATCGACATATCCACTCACCACCCGGATGGTGTCTGCCAGAGTCTCGCCTTTAGCTATCGAAGATATTTCCGCAGTATTAAGGTTGATGACCTCTCCACCAAGACGTTTCATAGCAGTCTCAAAAGACATTCTAGTTCTCGTGGATGGCTCAAAAAACAGATTTCCAAGGAGTTTTCCCTTCAGAATATCTGAAAAAGATTTCTTGGCTATATCTTCGAATTCATCAGCCTTTGAAAGTATGTACTCAACATCTCCCTTAGAAAGTTCTTCAATTGAGATTAGATGTCTAAATCTCGACATCATATTTGTCTTGCCGACATCGAATTTAAAGGTTTTTGTATCTACAAAAAATAAATATATTCATTAAGTTAATAAAATAATCAGAGAGTTCAACTCTCAAAGAAAAAATTCTCCGGTTTTTAAATTAAGTTAACCACATTAAAAGCTAAATCGGAATTTCATGTTAAGGGATAATGACCTGCTTATTCTCAGAACCATAAAAAAGATTGAGTGCTCTCCGATCTATCCCATATCTACTTTTAGATCCCTGACAGTTCTTTTCCACTTCCATGTACAGTAATAGTCCCATCTGAGAGACATAGCTTTTGTAATGGGACAATTAACACATAAACATCCTTTTTTCTCTTTAATGAGGTTGCTTTTTCCAACCGCACAGAATCCAAGCTGTGTTTCTCCTGCTCCAGTATAAGTGGGACAGTCTCCACAGAAGGATTTGCAGACATTTTTAATCTCTTTAACCCTTTTATCCATTTCCTCTGGAGAAATGGTTTTCATCGCTTTTATTTTCTCCTCAAAGGTTTCAGACATTAGATACAACTCCTGTTAGAATATATTGACCTCTCAATGTTATAATCTTTATACTTGAATGCATCATATTACAGAGAGCTACACGCCCTCTCTATTCTCATAAAACTTTTAACATCAATTGGCCTTATCTCCTGTATACTCCATATCAGCAATTAAGTATAAACATCCCCAAGACGGTATAATACCTGCAAGAGGAAAAATTCAGTCTCAATTATGATCATAAAGAGGTATATCTTTCAAATTTTATTTTCCTTAGTAATAACCCTTAATAGATATGCCACACTTATAACCTTGCGGAGGCTGAATCTGTTAACATATCATAGTAATCGTTGAATATATATGTAAAGCTACCCGATAGAACAAATTTGGGGTAAACGAAGTGAACCGTATAGCCTGTATTATATGACTCGACGAAGCGTTCCATCTAAAGTCACTATTAGACAATACTATTTTTAATTCCATATTTCTCACACAATCTCTTTGATTTTTCTTCAAGTTCTTTCTGATATTCTTTTGATGGTTGAAAGAAAATTCTGAATAAACTCTTATATTTTGGTACAATTTCTGGGTAACACTTTTCCAAGAATTTATAGTAAAGTGTTTTGCAATCTGCAGGTTTATTTCCAAATAAAGTTAATGCTCCCACCAAAACAAAATCTGCTCCATAATCTCTTGCTGTTTTTATCATTTCATCAAGTTGTTCTTCAGAATCTGAAAGATAAGGCAAAACGGGAATGAAACAAATCCCTGTTAAAAAGCCTTCTTCTTTACATTTTTGCATTGTCTCTAATCGTTCTATTGGTTTAGGTGCCCTACGCTCAAGAATTTTTGCCAGTTTCTCATCCAAAGTTGAAATGGAAAATGAAATTATTACGCCACGATTTAATTTACCCCTTAAATCCTTCGGTAAAATTGCATTTTTATCAATTTCGTTTAGCAAATCCAGATCTCTTAAAACCAAGGTCGATTTTGTCAAAATATGAACTGGAAACTTATATCTTAGAATGACTTCAAGTAATCTCCTTGTCAACTTCAGAGTTTCCTCAATTTCCATATAAGGCTCTGTTGAAGTTGATAAGGCGATAATACCGTGCTCTTCTTTTTTTGATCTTCTTTTTAATTGCTTTCTCAGTATTTCCGGGGCATTTATTTTTGCTGATAGAGTCTTTGCCATATTCTCTCCATATTTACTTCCCCTGATGTAACAATAAATACAATTAAAAGAGCAACTCTCATAAGGATTTACCGAATAATCATCCAAAAACCAATCATCTCTCCTTTTATGTTTGTTTAAAACTGATTTTACTTGGATTTCATTTACCATAATTTTCCCCTTCTATATATCCCGAGTAATTTTTCCTTCAGTCTTATATTTGGAAAACTCATAGCCACTCTCAATCTCCCAATCCATTTATTTTTTTGATTTGATCCATTCTTCCATTAGTTAAAATATCTTTTTTCCTTCCACTATAACACCATTAACATTTTTATTTTTATAAAATCTTCTTTCCAGCAGCAAAGGGGTTGAATGTCATATAACGCGTATTTTACGCAGCTATTATTCCCACAACACCTCAATTGGAAGGTTAAAGTAGAGTTTTATAACCGCCAAAAAAGTGGAAATAGAAAAGAAAGTAACTCTACATACTTTAAGATGTAGCTTTGTCACACATTTACTAAAAGCGGGAGCGGGCATAAGATGAATTCAGCAATTACTAAGGCATAAAAGCTTGAGAACAATTCAACATACATGCATGTAGCTGGTAAAGACGTTAAATAAAATCTGCTAATTTGTTCGATTAAATTAACCCGATATTTTTTATTTTTTCATACCACCAATAATAAATTAACGAAACTTGAAGCGTAATGATTATATATTAATTAAACTACGTGTAAAATAAAAAAAGAGGGGACATGTATGAAAAAACCGTATGAGGATTTTGACAGTCCTGTACCATGGGAACCGCCACAGGAACCAGATTTTGATAGATATTTTGTGGATACGCCTTATGAAGATGCAAAAGACGAAGTTGTTAGAGATCTCGCTGCCAAACTTGCTGAAGGAGTTGAAACTCCTCGAGAACTTGCTGTAAATATATGGAACTGGGTAGTCGAGAACCTCAAATTATGTTATGAACCCCCCAAAAGTGCCAGGGATACCATAGAAGAGGGAGAGGGAAATTGCTTTAATAGAACAAACCTGCAGGTAACACTGTACCGTTTAAATAAGATACCAGCAAGATTCACATACACACTGTGCTATCGTGATTATCCCAAAATCTTTGTACCTCCTGAGTTGGTAGACCAACTGCCTGTGAATGCATTCATCCACAACACCATTGAGGTGTACATTGGCGGGAGGTGGATCGAGGCTGATCCCTTCTTCGACAGACCCATGCTTCCTTTTGACTACCAGTGGTACGCATATGATAGCTTCAATATGGTAGTGCCAGACCACGTATATGCTAATCTTGGACACACTCCCAACATCCTCAAAGATACCCTGCTGAAGCAATTCAAAGAGATCGGTGTTACTAAGGCATTCTGCCAGAAAAACATTGATCCCTATACCAACCAAGTTAGGGAGATGTCCAAGGAAGAGAAATGGGAGCATCTAGAGAAGATATGGGGTAAACCCTACCTGGAGAACTTCGCCAGACACACATACCTCAAATCATGCCCGTACCCTTTTTGGAAAGTACCTGATGATGTTCCAGATCCGAGAAAGGGAGAACCTTCAAGATGGTTGATCGAGGACGAGATCGAAGATACTAAATCCAGATATTACAAGGACATCCAGCAGTATGTGATAGAAGAAGGGCGGTGGAAACTGTAAGACCATCATTTTCTCTTTTTCACTTGCTTATTTTTTTGACTCATATATATCCGTAAAATGGTTCTACTTTTGAAGTTAAACCATCGCAAGCCTTAAATCACCACAATATTCATGAAGATATCATGAATCCAAAAGACGTTATTTTAGCGGCTATGGATCTCAATATCCCTGATAGGATTCCAGTTGCCTTTTTTGGGGGAGGAATGTGGACCATTTTTAACACGAATAATACCTTTCAGACTTTCGAGACGGATCCAGAAGAATATGCTGCCGTTATGGTAAAAATAGCCGAAAAGTTGAGGAGTGATGTGGTATACCCTGGATCTGGTTACAACAACTATCCCGGCGCTGCTCTTGGAGGGGAGATGAAGTATCCCAAGAATTCAGCTCCAGAACTTGCCAGACCCATCGTAACATCTCCAGAAGACCTGGATCTGCTCGAACTTGATAAAATTGATGAATATCCAGTTATCGACTCGATACGAAAAACAACCCGAATGGTTGCCGAAAAAATAGGAGACACATATCTGGTAGCCACAACTCAATGGGGTCCCTTTACTCTTGCCGGTCAGTTCAGGGGGGCGGAAAGATTACTGATAGATCTGTATAAACAACCGGATTTTGCAAGAAAAGTAATTGAATTTGCTCTCCAAGCCATAAAAAGATTTTATAAACCGTTGATCGAAGAGGGGATTCTGGAATGTGTGAGTATCGCTGATCCCACAGCAGCGGGAGATCTTGTTTCTCCAAAACACTTTAAAGAATTTGCTCTACCATACCTTAAGAATTTGACAGAAACTTATTCCAAACTGGGTGTAAAAACCATTCTCCATATTTGTGGAGATACATCCGATAGACTAGAAATCATGCCAGAGAGTGGAGCCGACCTGTTTAGCCTAGATCACAGAGTAGATCTGGCTTTTGCAGTAGAAAAACTTAAGGGAAAAATATGCATGGGAGGGAACCTGGATCCAGTTACGGTACTCCATGATGCAACTCCAGAATCCGTGTATGATCAGGCTAAAAAAGCCATTGAAACCGCTGGAAAACAGTACTTTGAAGGGGGGGCTTACGTTCTGATGCCAGGCTGCGATATCCCGGCAACCGTCCCTTACGAAAACATAAAAGCTTTCACTCAGGCTGCTCATGACGCTCCAGTAGAATCGCTAAAATAGAACTCAAAAGTGAGAAGAAACAACAGACAAAAGGGTGAACCCTGAAAAAATAAAATAGGGATGTAACCCTACGGAACTTATAGAATTTATGGAAGGGCTGGGTAGGAGCAAATCTTCTTGTACATGCTTGGTCTTCTATCTCTGAAGAAATGCCACATTTTTCTGACTTCTGCAATCTGATCGAAGTCACAGTCCACTACCAGCACTTCTTCCTCGGTATCGCTAGCTTGTTTATCCTCCACGTACTGACCTTTAGGATCGGCTATGTAACTTGAACCATAAAACTCCATGTCACCCTCTTGGCCTACTCTGTTCAACCCTGCAACAAAGAACATGTTTGCGACAGCATGCCCTCTTATTTCAAGATCCCAGAGGTATCGTGTCCATCCTGCTGTTGCAGTTGGAACAAAGACGATTTCCGCTCCTCCAAGGGCTAGGGATCTGAAACACTCAGGGAAGTGCCTGTCATAGCAGATAGCTATACCAACACGCCCGTATTTTGTCTCAAAAACTGGATATCCAAGATCCCCAGGTGTGAAATAATACTTCTCCTGATACTGTGCCAGATGGGGGATATGGGTTTTCCTGTATTTACCCAAGTACTCACCATTGGCATCTATCACGGCAGCAGTATTGTAATACACGCCTTTCTCTGCCTCTTCCCAAACAGGAACAACCAGTACGATGTTGTTTTCTTCAGCCACTTCCTGCATCTTTACAATACTTTCTCCACCTGGTACAGGTTCAGGATACAGACTGAAAAACTTGTTATCCAGATACTGAGGGAAATATATCCCATTGAACAGCTCCTGTAGACATACAATCTTTGCTCCCTGATCCACAGCTTCACCTATTTTTTCAATAGCCTTGTCCACATTTGCCTGTTTATCTTCAACACACTTCATCTGTACAAGTCCAATTTTAACCATTTCTATACCTCCTCCTGTTACATTTCTTTACCATCCACCCGAAACTCTTTCAATAAACCGACCTCGACCCTCCTTTCCATAGAACTCATTGTTATCTACTATCACCTCTCCTCTGGAGATGGTGGTAACCGGATATCCTTTCACCTTCAGACCTTCAAAAATACTGTAGTCCAAGTTCATGTGCAGAGTCTCATACGAAAGAGTCCGTTCTTCTCTGGGATCTAGTATAACGAGGTCAGCGTCTTTTCCGACTTCAATGGCCCCTTTATTTTCAAGACCAAAAATCCTTGCAGGATTGTAGCTCAACACTTCTACCAGACGTTCAAGGGGCATACCTCTCTTTAATCCCTCAGAAAACATCACTGGCAACAGGGTTTCAATTCCAGGTACACCATTGGGTATCTTGTCAAAAGTGTCTCCCATAGCCTTCTGGTCTGTTCGAAAGGGACAGTGATCAGTGCTCACCACATCGATCCAACCATTGACAACACCCTGCCACAGAGCCTCATTGTCTTCCCGTTTTCTGAGTGGAGGGCTCATGACATATAGCTGCCCATTTTCTTCATATTTCTCATCCGTGAGCATCAAATAATGAGGGCAGGTTTCAGCCAAAACCTTTACTCCACGCGTCTTTGCAGACTTAACTGCCTCCAGTCCTTCTTTCGTTGACATATGAAATATATACAGACTGGAATTTGCCTCCTCGGTAAGGGTGATTGCTCTGTTTATACATTCTCCTTCCACAAAATTCGGTCTGCTCAGAGCGTGATATTTAGGTTCAGTTTTCCCCTCTCTGAGGAATTTTGCAATCAGATATTCCAGAACAGCCGCATTTTCTGCATGCACTCCCACAAGACCTTTCAAACTGGCTGTCTCCTGAAGAAGAGCGAAAAGAGTTCCATCGTCCACCATCAGACCTTCCTTTCGATAAGTCATGAACAGTTTAAAAGAGGGGAGGCCCATCTCTATAATCTTCCTGATATCTCCATCCTCCACTTTCTCCATATCCGTCAGAGAGGCGTGGAGAGCAAAATCCACCACAACCTTTCCTTCTGCTGCTTTCTTTCTGGCTTCAATAGCAGAAAAAGGACTCTCTCCTTTAGGTTGGATTGCAAAGTCTATTATGGTCGTCACACCACCAAAAGCCCCTGCTATAGTTCCTGTTTTGAAATCATCGGCTGAAACTGTCCCACCGAAAGGGAGTTCCATGTGGACATGGGGATCAATAACCCCAGGCATTACCAGTTTCCCACTGACGTCTATTACCTCATCTCCTTTCAGCGGAGACTTAGAAATGGTTGCAATCTTTTCTCCCTCTATACCGATATTGGCCTGAAAAACACCCTGGGGAGTTACAACCTTCCCATTATTTACTACAAGATCCATCTCTCACACCTTCTCCAACTCTATTGCATCTATGGGGCATACATAATAGCAGAGACCGCATCTATGACATTTCTCATAATCCACTATTGCCTGATTATCACCCTCATAGATGGCATAGTAGGAGCACGCCCTAATACATTTCTTACACAGGTTACATTTATCTGTTATCACAGGCTGAGCTGTGGGTTCAGTTGGCATGAGACTTGCGGATTCATAGAAATGCTTCTTGGCAACTCCCACCATCTCCTTAATGGTATCGTAACCCTTCTCATCCATAAACCCTTCCAGACCTTTCGTTATTCTGGAGAACAGCTTTGGCCCATGAACCATAGCTCCAGTACAAATCTGAGTTGAGAGAGCCCCTACCATGAAGAACTCAACTACGTCCTGCCACCTTTCTATTCCACCTATCCCACATACTGGTAGATCCACAGCATTGGTTATTTCATATACATGCCTCAGAGCAATTGGCTTAACAGCTTTTCCAGAATAGCCCCCGATGGCGGGAAGAATAGGTTTTTCCTCATATATATCGATACCAATAATACATTTTATGGTGTTGATAGCAGAAAGAGCGTTTGCTCCCCCTTTCAGAGCTGCCTGAGCGATCACTTTTGGATCGGTTATGTTGGGTGTGAGTTTCGGCATAACCGGCACAGATACCGCTTTCTTTACCTCCCGAGTTATCTCTTCAGTCAGCTCAGGAACCTGTCCTATGTCACTCCCTCTTCCTTTAAAATGGGGACAGGAAAAATTCAGCTCAATCAGATCAGCAAATTCCTCAGCCCTTTCAGCCATCAGAACGAATTCTTCGGTATTTGAGCCTGCAACACTTACCACGAGGGGTACATTGGTTTCCTTTTTATATGCAGGCAGGTATTTTCCAAACCATACATCAGGAGGGAGGCCGGTAAAGAGTTCAATGTTCTGCATCCCACAATCCGTCATAGCTATTCTCGGTTTAGGAGACGGTGTTCCATCAGGCACGATGGTTTTTGTGACAATACCTCCTGCACCACCTTTCGCAAAATCAATCAATCGTACGTCGTTTCTGCCTGGCATTCCTGAACCAAGCCAGACAGGATTTGGAAATTCTACACCTGCAAACTCGATCGTTAGGTCTACCATCCAATCACCTCAAAGTGTTACTACCATTCTGTCACATAAATCCTTTAAAAAGTTGTTGGTTATACGACTATACATGACTTAATTTGAAAAACCGATAAACACTACATATCATATTTGATTATCAATACAATGAATAACAATAACAATTGCATTACAGAGAAACATGATGGATCACACTTCCAACCATTTTCAATGCCTTCTCCACCACATCTTTCAAGGTGTCCAGTGAATCAGAGAAGAACAGATGAGATTCACATTTACAGTCAGAGCTTCCAAATCCAGGAATACTATCCAGATGTATCTGGCGGGCTATTTCACATTCAAGTTTCTTATGAGATTCAATGTAATATACCTCCTTTAATATGCTTCTTTCAAGGAGATAATCTATGTGCCAGTGTTTCTTTTTATCTCTCTTGATGTGTCTGTTCAATCTTGCTTCCAATCCTTTCAGAGCAGACCCTACATAACAGTAAAAACCCTTATTGAACAGTATTTCCCCAAGTTTACCCACATTCACCATGGAACGCTCTTCCACCTCAATTATAAGAACGTAAGATCCTTTTACCATTGCTTCCTCCATAGATCAGGGACAAACAGCGAGAGCACGGCAAAAATTTCCAGCCGGCCAACCCACATATCGAAGGTAAGAATAATCTTTCCAATTGGAGGGAGGGAGGCAAAGGTATGGGATGGGCCTACAACCCCAAGTCCGGGACCCACATTACCAAGAGTTGTTGCTACGCTTGAAATAGCTGATATCATATCCAGCCCAAGTAAAGCCATTGCAATTGAAGATACGACAAATACAAAGACGTAAAAAACAAAAAATGCCAGAATGCCATTGATCACCTCATCTGGCACGTATTTTTCTCCATATTTTAACACCTTGATGGCTCTTGGATCGATCGTCTTGAATAACTCATTGATGGCGTATTTTGCAAGAAGATAAATTCTCGCCACCTTGATACTTCCTGCTGTTGACCCGGAACATCCCCCCACAAACATGAGGGTAAGAAGGAGCATTAAAGCTGGAGCTCCCCATAACTCATAATCCACAGTAGTGTAGCCTGTTGTGGTCATAATAGACGTTACTTGAAACGCAGAATGACGTAAATTCTCTATAGAGAGAGAGAAAAACGAGTTATTAATAATAACCAGCAACGCAGAAAACACAAAAATCAGAGTAAGATACGCCCTGAACTCTGGATTACGAAAAATCTTGAAATTTCCTCTCATCCAGTAATAATGCAGGGCAAAATTAGAACCAGCAAGGATCATGAAGAGGATTATAACCCACTGAACTGCTGGAGAGAAATAAGCTATGCTCTCTGAATGAGTTGAGAAACCACCCGTTGCCATGGTCGTAAATGCGTGATTTATTGCATCAAATCCTCCCACTCCAAGGGCCATGAGGATTGCGATTTCAGCCAAGGTGAGGATCATATATGTACTCCACAGAGAGATTGCCGTATCCCTTATTCTGGGTTTAATTCTGCTAAGAGTAGGGCCTGGAGCTTCTGCATGAATTAATTTTCCTCCTTTTACAGAAAAAGTAGGGAATATAGCCACGAATAACACAATAATACCCATTCCACCAACCCATTGAGTCATACTTCTCCAGAAAAGAAGGGATCTCGGATAAGACTCTATAGAGGTGAGGATGGTTGAACCTGTTGTAGTAAAACCGGACATACTTTCAAAAAAGGCATCCACCCCGGAAAGGCCATAAAAAAGATAAGGTATCGCACCGAATGCAGACACTGTTATCCATCCAAGGCCAACTATAGCGTACCCTTCCTTTTTACCCATCAAATCTGTTACAGGTCTGAACATATACTCAATGAAAAGGCCAGTTAGAATTGTGATAGAAAAAGAAACAAAAAATGGAATAATATCCTCCTTGTATATAAACGCAACCGCTAACGGAAAGAAAAACAGGAAGGAGTAGTATTTCAAAATTTTTCCAAGGCTTGTAAAGACGAGATTGCGATTCACCCTTCCACCTATGCAAACATCTTTTCCAACTTTTTAAGGACCTCTGGTTTAAACAGCACTAGGACTTTATCGCCTTCTTTCAGGACTGTAGTGCCCTTAGGGATTATTGGTTCTCCTTCCCGAATGATCATGCCTATTATAGCATTCCGTGGTAGTTTCAATTTCCCCACACTTTTTCCAGCTACCTTTGAGTTTCTGGCAACTTCAATTTCCAGCAGATCTGCCATACCATACTCTATCTCCACCATGGTATGGACTTTCATTTTCCTCATCTGTCTCAGTACCTGAATATAAGTAGCTGTTCTGGGAGATAGAGCAATATCAACTCCAATGGTCTGAAACAGACGAATATATTCTTCCTTCTCAACTCTTGATATGGCTTTTTTTGCACCAAGACTTTTTGAAAGCAAAGAACACAGAAGATTTTTCTCATCACTATCAGTGGTGGCAATCACTACATCTGACTCCTGAATCTCTTCTTCAAGAAGAAGGTCTATATCGGTACCATCCCCATGGATAATCCTAGTTCTGGATAACATTTTAGATAGCTCTTCACACCTCTCTGGATTGCTTTCCAAAATTTTAACATGGAGTCTGGTATCTTCCAGCATTCTAGCGATATATGCTCCCACAGTCCCCCCTCCAATAATTGCAATTCTCTCAACTTCAGTGGATTCTTTAAGAGAGCTTTGAAGCTCTACAATACTATCCGGTACTCCGAGGAGTATAACCCTATCTCCAGAACTCAACTGTGTTTCTCCCCTTGGTATGATCAGATTTCCATTCCTGATAATCCCAAGAATCAGACATCCTTCAGGCAGTTCAAGTTCTGAGACCCTCTTACCGCATAACGGTGAATTATCCTCGATTACTCCTTCCATCATCTCCACTGCCCCTTCTGCAAACAGTTCGATGTCTATTGCACCAGGTAGCCTCACCAGGCTTGCTATTTCACTGGCCAGAACCAGCTCAGGACATACCAGGACATCTATCCCTAGAGGATGATTGAAAATAACCGGTTGATCTACATATTCAGGGTTGCTGACCCTTGCAATGGTTTTTTTCGCTCCCATTCTATGGGCTGCATAACATGCCAGTAAGTTAACCTCATCATCTCCTGTGACACCCACAAAAATATCTGCTTTTCCGACTTCAGCATTTTTTAATACCGATGTATTGGCTGCATTTCCAAGTATGAGCTTCACATCCAGTTCTTCCAGAATAGGTCTCCTTCCTAATTTCTGCTCGATGACTACCACTTCATTATCCCTGCATAAGGTTTTGGCGAGGTTGTATCCAACTTCACCAGCCCCACCTATCACGATGCGCATCGGAGGAAAGTGGATGGAAGAGATATTAAAGGATTTTGTAAATTGCATCTGTTGGAATATCTAATTGTAGGGATATGGTGTTGAAATTATATGATGAAAAATCAAAAATGGTCTTCAGTCCTTATGCTGCTCCATAATATTGGGAGTATATATTACATATTTGTATTCTGCATATTCTGACTCTCCAAAACCTTTTAGAATGCATTGATTCTCCAAAAATTATGTGACAATGTTTTTAAATAATGAAAGAAGAGTCACAATGATGGAAAATACATTAAAACATCCTCTGAAAACTATAGAGATCTACATAAAAGACTACATGCCTCCTGGATGCCATTGCAATCTTGAAGACAAGCTGAAGAAACAGAATCCCAATGTTGTCGAAGTAAGTATCAACCCCTTGGATAACATCATGAAAGTTACTTTTCATGAAGGTGTGACTTCAGCAGATGAAATAATCAAGTGGATGAAAAAATGTGGATATGACTGTTCCATTTCTGAAGAGGATGTTCACACAAAAATGAGGCACGAAAATCATCACGAGATGATGGTGAAAGAGTTTAAAAGAAAAACAATTGTCTCTTTGATTTTCACCATACCGGTGCTCATTCTGTCTCCTACAGTACAGAGATGGATGGGTTTGAGCGTCCCCAATTTTGGATTCAATACCGCACTTCTGGTAATTTTCTCATCCATCATTGTGATCTATGGAGCGTCTCCATTTTATAAAGGGGCCTTCAGATCGTTGAAAAGCAGAATACTGGATATGAATGTTCTGGTAAGCCTTGCAGTGGGCTCGGGATATCTGTACAGTCTGGGCGCTACCTTTCTATTCGAGGCCAGTGATTTTTATTGGGAGATATCTACTCTTGTACTTTTCCTGGTTTTTGGACACTGGATGGAGATGCGTGCTGTTGTAGGTGCTTCTGGAGCATTAAATGAGCTGGTTAAACTCATCCCTCTTAAAGCCAATCTTGTTAAGGGAGACGATGTTGTCGAAATAAACACTGTAGATATAACAGTTGGAGACATTCTTCTTATCCGTCCTGGCGAGAAGATCCCCATAGATGGGAGAGTAATAGAAGGAGAGACGAGTGTAAATGAGTCGATGATAACCGGAGAGTCAAAGCCCGTGTCTAAGAAAGTGGGAGATGAGGTCATTGGAGGGACAATCAACGAATCAGGATCAATTAAAATTAAAGTTGAGAAGACAGGAGAGGATACAGCTCTATCTCAGATAATTAACCTGGTGAAAAGTGCACAGGCATCTAAACCAAAAACTCAAAAATTAGCTGATAGAGCGGCCCATTATCTTACACTCACAGCCATTATCGTTGGTGTACTCACATTTACATACTGGTCTGGAATTGCACAAGCCGAAATGGTATTTGCCCTGACATTAACCATCACAGTCTTCGTTATAGCCTGTCCCCATGCTCTTGGACTGGCTATACCAACAGTCACTTCTATATCAACAACGCTGGCTGCAAAAAATGGCATGCTTATAAAGGACATGAAAGCGATGGAGATTGCAAAGAATCTTGATTACGTAGTTTTTGATAAAACCGGTACTCTTACTAGAGGAGAGTTCGGAGTATCAGACATTATTTCTTTGAGCAATTGGGAGGAAAACGAGATTTTAAGAAGGGCAGCAGCATTAGAAGTTAATTCTGAACACGTCATTGCCAGAGGAATTGTTACAAAAGCCAAAGAAGAAGGGATTTCTCTTCCAAAGGCAGAAAGATTTAACGCCATCCCTGGAAAAGGAGCAACAGCAATTATTGAAAATGAAGAGGTATATGTTGGCAATGAAGCACTAATGAGATTCCTAAAACTTGATACAACAGCATTCAGAAAACAATTGGAAAAGCTATCCATGGAAGGGAAAACTGTTGTGTATGTAGCAACAGAGAAAGAGGTCAAAGGTCTAATAGCTCTATCCGATATCATTCGGGAAGAGTCCTATGAGTCTGTCAACATGTTGAAAAGCATGGGGATAAAGGTTGCCATGCTTACAGGTGATAATGCAACGACTGCAAAATATGTTGCTGAAAAACTCGGACTTGATACGTATTTTGCAGAAGTTCTACCTGAAGAAAAATCAAGTAAGGTGCAACAATTACAGGAAAAAGGATATCGAGTTGCAATGGTTGGTGATGGTGTAAATGATGCTCCCGCACTAGTCCAAGCTGATGTAGGAATAGCCATTGGTGCTGGTACGGATGTGGCTGTAGAATCCGCTGATATTGTTCTGGTAAAAAATGATCCCAGAGATATATCCCGCCTCATCCAGTTAAGTAAAGGTGCTATGAATAAAATGAAGCAAAATTTAGGCTGGGCAACTGGCTATAACACCATAGCCATCCCTGTAGCGGCTGGCATTCTTTTTCCCTACGGAGTGACACTGAAGCCAGAATATGCAGCCCTCATAATGGCCGCAAGCTCTATCATCGTTGTATCTAACGCACTTATGCTGAAAAAAATTGAACTGAATTAGTGATCATGGATATCCACCCTCATAGGCTAAATCGAGATTTCTCTTCCATTCCTCTCTCATCTCAGAAAACGATAAAATCGTACTATTTTACCTCACCTGATCTAGAACATCGATTTCTCCCGAGCTTACCGAATGCTAAACCATACTCTGCTGATATAACTTGATATGTCCTCTGAAGAAACATTAACTGACAAAGGTTATATCCTCCTTTTCCTAAAACACATTCGATGATTGCTCCAAATGTCAAAAAAGCCCTGGTCTTAGGTATCGGTGGAGGAGGAGACATAGTTAGCACCATACCCACAAAGCATTTTTTGGAGGAATATGGCATAAAGGTCATTCTTGGGAGTGTCGTCTGGGAACGATTCCACCGTGATCCATTTCCGGGGCCAAGGCATCTCATGGATCTGAGCCCTATAGAGCCCCTGACACCAAATCTGGGCTTTGGTTTCAAAGACACCAAGATTGCTCAAACTGGTTTGAAAATAATCCCTTCAGAAATAGCCCATTTTTATGATGAAAAAGTTCTCCTTGTCGATATCAATACAGGCCCAAGAGACTTGGCGAGACAAATCGATGAAATTATGACTTCCCTGGATATGGATATTTTGATAGGAGTGGATGCGGGTGGGGACTCCATTACGGTGGGTCAGGAAAATGGATTGAGGAGTCCTCTTGCTGACTCGATTATGGTTGCTACTCTTGCTATGGTGAGGCACACATCGTGGTTATGCGTCATCGGGATGGGAAGCGATGGAGAACTAACAAAGGAAGAAATGGAAAGAAATATGAGCCTGCTGGCAAGAGAGGGCGGATTCATAGGATGTCACTCCATACCTGAAAACGCGATACGAGAGTTGAGAGAGCTTGTAGAAAAAATTGACACCGAAGCATCCAGAATACCTCTACTTGGTGCAGAAGGATTTTACGGCGAATACGTGATCAGAGGAGGCATACCAATTCATGTTTCCATTCTCTCATCTATCAGTTTCTATTTCCAGCCCTCAGTGGCTTTAAAAATTAATCCTATAGCAGAGGCTATTGCTGACGCAAAGAACATTAACGAGGCCAGTAGAATTATAAATGAAATGGGAATCAAAACAGAACTCGATCTCGAACGTGAGTTGTATGCTAGTCAGAATCTCAAAAAGTGAAATCTCTGGAGATGTTACACCTCCCCCCTCTAAAAGTTATACCCACAGAGGGATCATAGCTGGGGCTCTCAGTGAGAAAACAACAATATACAGCCCTCTCTTTTCAAAAGATGTAGAATCTACCATTCAAGCAGTGAAATTCATCGGGGCTGAAGTCTTTGAGAAGGATCCACTACTCATTCAAGGAGTAGAGAAGATACAGCCATCTGGAGAGTATCTAAATGTGGGCAATTCTGGGACCACCCTTAGAATTTTCATGTCCTTGCTTGCTCTCTCAGAAAAAAAAGTTACCTTGGATGGGGATGACTCTCTCAGAAAACGAGGTAGCAGAGAACTGATAGCAGCCATCCAACAGCTTGGTGGCAGAATATCCAGCAATAATGGATGTCCCCCCATTACCGTTAGAGGAATTATGAAGGGAGGGGATATATCCCTCAATGCTCAGAGTTCTCAATATCTCACTTCTCTCCTCTTCAGCACGCCTTTATGTGAAAAACCCACTACAATAACAGTGACTTCTTTGAGATCAAGACCCTATGTCGACATAACTTTCGATGTTCTGGAAAAGGCTGGCATTGAGGTAACTACTAACAATAACAGGTACGAAATAGAAGGGGGACAGACATACGGTCTACATGAGATGGTTATACCTGCGGACTTTTCTTCCGCATCCTTTATGATCGCTGCTGGAGTGATGGCAGGAGAAGTTACACTCCATGGTATGGTGGAATCAAAACAGGGAGATGCGAGAATCGTGGATATTGTAGAGGAAATGGGTGGAACAATACGATGGGATATTCCTGCTGGAAGGATCAAAGTGAAGCAATCTGATCTGGAAGGTATAGCAGTGGATTGCAGAGATATACCTGATCTGGTTCCGGTGATAGCCATTCTTGGAGCTTATGCAGCGGGAGAGACCATAATTTTCAATGCCGAGCATCTGAGGCATAAAGAGAGTGACAGATTGAAAGCCCTTTTCACTAATTTGAAGTCTGTTGGAGTAGATGTAGAAGAAAAACGAGATGGATTGATAATAAAGCACTCTGAAATCAGGGGTGGAGAGATAAATAGCTTTGGGGATCACAGAATTGCCATGGCACTCTCTATCCTAGGACTGATATCCAGAAAAGGAATACTGGTCAGAGATGCTGAATGTGTAGACATCTCTTACCCCAATTTTTATCAACACCTTCGTTCCTTACATACAGCAATGGAGGTTCTGGTTTGAACACCTTTGGAAGGTTGTTTCGGATGACAACATGGGGAGAGAGCCATGGAAAAGCAATTGGCTCAGTGGTAGATGGATGTCCGGCAGGACTGGAACTCAAGGAAGAGGACATACAGAAGGAATTGAACAGACGAAGACCTGGATTCAGTGAAGTGTCCACTAAGAGAAAAGAAAAAGATGAAGTTCAAATTCTTTCTGGGGTGCTGGATGACATTACTCTGGGGACACCTATCAGCATGCTGATATGGAACAGAGATGTTAATTCTACACCTTATGGGGCGATACGGCATCTCGTAAGGCCAGGTCATGCAGACCTCACATACTGGGAAAAATTCAAGATACGGGACTGGAGGGGGGGAGGAAGAAGTTCAGCCAGAGAGACTGCTGCAAGAGTTGCTGCAGGGGCCATAGCAAAGAAAATTCTTAGGAAATTTGGTGTTGAGGTGATTGGGCACACCATTGAAGTAGCGGGTATTAAAGCTGAGGAGGTGCCTCTTGAAAGGATAAAGGAGAACAGAGATAAGAATCCGGTATTATGTGCAGATATAAAAGCTTCAGCAGCCATGGTTGAAAAAATTCTTGAAGTCAAGGAAGAAGGAGATAGTGTTGGAGGAATAGCTGAAATCATCATCCATAATCCCCCTGCTGGACTGGGAGAGCCTGTATTCCTTAAACTGGATGCTTATCTATCCCAGGCCATTATGAGTGTTGGCGCGGTGAAAGCTGTTGAGTTTGGTGCAGGATTTCATATATCCCGAATGAAGGGCAGTGAGGCAAATGATCCCATTAAAATGGAGAATGAGAGACCAACTTTTGTAAGCAATAATGCTGGAGGTATTCTGGGGGGCATCTCAACAGGACAGGATATAGTAATCAGAGTTGCTATAAAGCCTACTCCTTCTGTATCAAAGCCTCAGCGAACAATCAATATAAAAACAGGCGAGGATGAGGAGATCATTGTACAAGGGAGACATGATCCCTGTATAGTTCCGAGAATAATTCCGGTGCTGGAGGCAATGGCTGCCATGGTAATGGTGGATAGTATGATGATGCAGGGATTGATACCCAGAAGTTTTATAGACAAATAATGGTTATTTCACAAACCCTCCCATAAGTTTTGAAGTTCTGACTAAACCTACGAATTTTTATGAGACGTCCAGATATCCTTTTGACAAAATAACCGGGGTTTTACACACTTTTTTGGTCACACATCCTATGTCACTAACCTGCAACATAAAAAATCTGTTGATGGCATCCTTCAGGGAGGTGAAACAGGAATCACAATTGAACATCTCTTTCCGACAAGCCTTGCTTTTCCTTCCTTCAGGAGTTTGATGGTCAGAGCAGCAATCACTGCATCCAGTTCATGGTGTGTTAACCCATCAGGCATGTCAACAAATCTTTTCAGGTCTTCTTCAATCGCTCTTTTCCCTTCTTCTGTTGTCTTGCTGGCATTTGGTGCGATTGACAGAATCTTCCTTGTGGCATAAGGATATACCTCATATACCTCAACTCCTTTTTTCCTCAAATCTTCTGCTATTCTGATCCCCATTTCTGAGATCTCTCTCATTCCTTTCCATCCAGGTGGCAGTAGCTTTATTCCCATGTTAAGCAGTTCTCTATCACAGTCCCTGAATTTTTTAGAAATGGTAAGGGGTGCATCAATGCCTGCCATCTGGAAATCATATCCTAATGCTCTTTCAAGTTCACCAGTATAAAGAAGATTTTTTCCCAATATTGCTCCATAACATCGTTTTCCAACATCTATACCGCAGAATAGCATATCTCCGAAAGAATATACACAATATTGTAAATCACAGACTCGCAAATTGTAAAGCCTTGCTTTACAATACTCAAAATTTCAACCCCAGCTTTTCAAATAACTCATCTCTACGTTTCAACAGGCCTTTATATCCCAGGTAATGAGCATGCCAGCTAATAAAATCCCGCTCTGGTTTGAGTTCCATTTTATCAAATTTTTCGGCAAATTCTTCACTGGACATGCCGTATTTCTTCTCGAACGTCTTGAGCAGAGACTCTATTCGTGTTAAATCCTCCATCAACTCAGTCAAATCCCTGAGTAACTCATCTCTGAATTCCCTGTTCATCATTCTGACCTCAAACCTTTTTTTCAAGATAACTTACAATTCCTTCAAAAAAACCTTTTCCGTCTCCATCTTTTTGCTGGTTTCGAGTCCATTCAGGATGGGATACGGGATGGAACGCTCGTTCAGGATGAGGCATGAGGCCAAGAACATTACCCTCAGGATTGCATATTCCGGCAATATTGTAAATACTTCCATTTGGGTTCCACGGATATCCTGCATAATCACCATTTCTGTCCACATATCTGAAGACTATCTGGTTGTTTTCTTTTAACCGTTCTATATATTCCTCCTCCCTGCCAGATGGAAAAATGACCTTACCTTCGGCATGAGCAGATGGGAACATTACCACATTCTTTCCTAAATTCCTTGTGAAAAGGATTTTCTGATTTTCAACTTTCAAGAAGGTAGGTCTACATTCGAACCTACTGGAATCATTAATACCAAGAGCCATTTCAGGTTTTTCTGATATACCATCAAAAGCAGGTAAAGCTCCAAGCTCCACCAAAACCTGAAATCCATTGCATATTCCAAGGACCGGCCACCCTTCTCCTATAAACTTTTTGAGATCTTTTCTGAGAACACTTCTCACCCTTGCTGAAAAAATTGCCCCTGCCCTGATATAGTCTCCTGCAGAGAAACCACCCGGAAACACCACCGCATGATAGTCATGAAGGGAGCGCTTATCCTCATCCCGGATCATATCCGAGTAAAACTGTTTCAGGTGTACTTCTTCTGCAAAAACTTCGAGCCTTTTAAAGGCAAGAGCAGTTTCTCTCTCACAGTTTGTCCCTTCAATTCGTACAACTGCCACCCGAATATCCTCCCGCTCCATATCATCACCCCATATACCTCGACAGTCCATTTCGCCAAGTTGTATCCACCTCATCGATGTTCATATATATCAGAGGTTTTGTAGTCTTTGCTCCTCTGAGTATCATATCCTTACCACCAGTAAAACCAAGAACTCCAGCTTTAAGTCCTGATTTCCTGAGAAATTCCACCACATCCGTGTAATCCTCTTCTTTCACTTCAACGATCCATCGTGTTGCTGATTCGGAGAACAGGGCAATATCAGCTCTTTCAGCACGAATTTCAACCTCACAGCCCATATGGCCACCTATACACATCTCTCCAAGGGCTACAGCCACTCCACCCTCGGCAACATCATGGCAGGATAAGATTCTAAAATTGCTAAACAGAGATAGCATGGTCTCAATACTCTTCCTGAGATGTTCTGGACTAGATTTTGGAACATTAGAATCTTCAAATCCTCTCACTGAAGAGTATACGCTGCCTCCAAACTCTGGTCTAGTTTCATTAATCAGAATCAATGCGGTTCCTCGTCTTTTCAAATCCATGGAAATGACTTTTCTCACATCTTCTACCATTCCAACTCCCATCAACGTAGGGGTTGGAGGAACAAAGGAATAAGGAGTCTCATTGTAAAAACTCACATTTCCAGATACACATGGAATGCCAAGATTTCTAGCCATCCATCCGAGGGCCCTGACACTCTCATGAAAATCTCCCAGCCTCAATGGCTTTTCTGGATTTCCAAAATTCAGACAGTCTGCAAAACTGTGTGGAACAGAATTGACCGCCACTAGGTTTCTGCACATCTCATCGAAGGCTACAGCAGTTCCCCAGAAGGGATCTATTTTTGTGTAGGCTGGATTCACATCAGATGTAATGGCCAATCCCTTCCATGAGTCTTCCAGTGGCTTTATCACCGCCGCATCACCATGGCTTTCCCACCCAGCTATTCCGTTCAAGGGCTTCAGGACTGTGGAGGCTCTCACTTCATGATCATACTGGCGTATGGCAAATTCTTTGGAGGCAACATTTGGATGCGCTAGAATAGATCTGAAAATATCCTCATAATCCTCAGGCTCGGGAACATCAAATACACTGGTCTGTATCTCTCTCTTCTCCACTGTGTACGGGCGACAGTATTCCGGACCAGATGTAACGAACTCGATATCCATCTCATAAATCTTGTAGCCCTGATAAAACACTCTCAGAATTTTTTCATCAATTACCTTTCCAATCACCGTTGCATCCACGTCCCATTTATCAAATATATACAGTACTTCATCCACGTTTTCCGGTCTAACAGAGAGCATCATTCGTTCCTGAGATTCTGAAACCCAGATCTCCCAGGGTTTTATTTCCTTCTCCTTCAGAGGTACTCTCTCTAAATGGACTTCTGCTCCAAACCCGCCTGCAAGGGCCATCTCTCCAATGACACACGAAAGACCTCCACCCCCTAGATCCTTCATTCCAGTTAGCAGACCCTTTTCGTTGGCTTCAAGACAGGCATGAATTAGTGGTTCCTTTACAATTGGATTTCCAAGCTGAACAGCCCCCCTGGACTCCTCTTCTGATTTCTCATCCAACTCAGTTGAAGCAAAAGTAACTCCATGTATCCCATCTCTTCCAGTTTTACCACCCACAAGGACGAATACATCTCCTACTCCGCCTACTCTGCTACGAATGAGGTGATTCTTTTTGGCTATCCCCACACACCCCACGTTCACTAAACAGTTTCCCGTATATCCCTCGTCGAAAAAGATCATTCCTGCAACAGTCGGGATGCCAACACGGTTGCCATAATCTCTTATACCGGCTACAACACCATTCATCAGATACAAAGGGTGTTTAACACCAGAGGGTAAAGCCTCGTATGGTGTGTCAAGGTGTCCAAAGAAAAGGGGGTCTACAAGGGCTACAGGCTGAGCACCCATACACACAACATCTCTCAGGATACCCCCAATACCTGTCGCAGCTCCTCCATATGGCTCTATGGCTGAAGGATGGTTATGGGACTCTAAAGCCACAACATAAGCATGTTCTTCATCAAACTCTACCACGCCAGCATCCTCTTCAATAACGAAGATATTCTGAGGGGCTTCAATCCCAAAAAGATATTTTTTCAGGAAATATTTGGAGCTTTTATAGCAGCAATGCTCACTCCACGCCTGACCAAGGGCCTGTAACTCGATGTCAGTTGGATTTCTGCCCTTTTGCCTGAAATATTCCTTAATGCGTCTCATCTCATCTACACTCAGGGCCAGACCCATTTCATCGCTGATAACAGCCAGTTGCTCATCAGAAGCATTGAGGATATCAACTTCATACAGTTCAAAAGGTAAATTTCTGGAGATATAAACGGATGGATCCAACTCCATCACCCTATCTCGATTCTGTAATTATGTATCACAGGGTTAGCAAGGAGTTTCTCACACATCTCTTCCACCTTTCTCTTCCCCTGATCTTCATCCAGTTCATCAAGCTCTATTCTGAACACCTTTATGGTTCTGACGTCCCTTACACCATCAAAACCCAGCAACTGGAGCGCTTTCTTGGTGTTCTCTCCTTCTGGATCAGCAACACCCTTTTTCAGTTCGATATACACATGAGCTATCATATCATGATTCAATAAGGACATTTTGTATAAAACCTAAGCGTTTTTTCCAGCTATCTCATCAGTTAACAGATATCATTATGCTGAAAAGAACGGGTCTGTTCTGATTCACATAGCCCTATACATATCAACCACTCATGCACTCTCAATATTGAAGTCCCAGACCCCGTATCCTGGCTCTATCACCCAGCAGATCTCTGAGAGCTCCTCCAACAAATTTCAGAGTTGCTTTTATCTCTCCTTCCTCTATATCGATAATATTGTAGCAGGGAGTTATAAGCCCTCTGAGACGCAGTGAAGATGCAGTACCTGCATTTATAATGAACATATTTTCCAGTCTCCAGGCATTTGGGACATGCTTATGTCCCGATAACACCAAATCCACATTGCAGTCAGTTAATATTTTGAGAACTTCACCAGCGTCATACAGAACTCCCCTTTCTCTACCAGAAAACGGAACTGAAACAAGATGGTGATGGAGGAGGAATATTTTAAAGCCATCAAAGCCTTTAAAAACATTTTCCAACCATATTTGCCTCTCCCTTCCAAGATGGCCATCTTCTAAATCTGGTTCACTGGTATCAACACCAACGAGGAGCAGGTCTCGATCTTTGAATACCGTATATCTCGCTCCAAAAATCTCTTCAAAATGCAGATATCCTACATTCCTAGCATCATGGTTTCCCGGGACTATAAAGATCTCAGTTTCTATTTTGTCAAGAAAATCATATGCATCCTCAAATTGATATCTGTATCCATCATTGGTCAAATCGCCTGTATGAACCACAAAATCTGGCGAGAGCTCATTAACTTCTTTTATGCATTCAGTAAATAGTTCACTCCTGAATTCAGGTGCTCCTACGTGGGTATCTGATATGTGGACTATCCTCATTTATCTTCCATCTCCTGTTCTACATACCTAGACTGTTTCTCTATCACGTATCTCATTATACACCTTGCTGTATTCTCGAAATTAAAGTTCTCAAACACCGGGATTTCATTCTTGATGGCATTATCCACAATAAAATCATGAATTTTCCGTATAGCGGTAAAATGCCTGATGTAGTATTCTGCAGATCGTCTCGTTTGAGTTTCGTTTGCCCGTGCAAAGAATCTCTGCTTATGAATCTCCTCGTCTTCCAGTTTCAGGATAAAGCAGTGAGTGAAGTTATTTTTCAGATATTTCTCATCTATGTAGCCCGGAACTATATGGGTGCCCTCTACAACCACATTTATACCTTCCCTGACTGCCCTATCGAGAACTGCTTCAATGGCCACTGATATGTGAGACACTTGATTGACAAATCCGTAAATGACCCTGTCATATTCTCTCGGTGCTACCTTCATGGCCTGCCATGCATTAAAGCTTGATTTATGAATTGCAGGAATGAGTTCTTTGGATATCACTTTCCGCAATACTTCCCTTAAGATGTCGGTTCCTATGACATTGCTGATTCCTAACCATTGAGCTACCGTAAAGGCAAGAGTCGAACTGCCAACTCCTGAAGCTCCACCGATAAGGATTATTATTGGATGTCTCCGTCGATAAGTAAATTCCCAGAAAAAATATCTTTTGGCGACATTTTCATCAAATTTTTTAATTCTGGAATAGACTATTTCTTTGAGCTCATCAGCATGAATAACATACTTCTTTTCATCTATTAACTGATTTTTAATGGATTGGGCTAATCTGTATGCTTCATCATGATCCATTCCAGCTCTTGTCAGAGAATTGGCAAGGATTCCCCTGGAATACGGCATGGTATATTCTTCCTTTTCCACGAGAATATCTCTCTCCATGTCCAACACCAGCAAGGTTTTATATTAATTGCTTCTTAATTTTGCCCATCTGTAAATCCTTTCCATAAAATAAAACCTTTAGGGTGAGGAGATGAAGAGAGCTCTCGTTCTGGTGGATGGTGAACACTACCTCCCAGTTACTAAAGCTGCCATAGAAGCTCTTTCTGAAAAATACAACATATCTGGCGTATATTTTCTGGGCGGTACAGAAAAAATAGGACAGATAGAAGATGTTGAAAGGGTTCTTAACCTTCCTGTAGTATTTGGAGATAAAGAGAAAAACATCCATGAAGCCCTCGACAGATTTGGACCCGATGTAGCCATCGACCTCAGCGATGAACCTGTAGTAGATTACGAGATACGTTTTCGACTGGCATGCGAGCTCATATCTCGGGATATAGAATACCTTGGATCTGATTTCCATTTTAAACCCCTTAACCTCGTCAAGATTTTGAGAAAACCTTCTGTGGGAATCATAGGTACAGGAAAAAGAGTGGGGAAAACGGCTGCATCAGCATTTATTGCAAGGAGAATAAAAGAGATAGGGCTTGAACCAGTTGTCTTGACTATGGGTCGTGGAGGGCCTCCTGAACCTGAGGTCATAACAGATATCAATCTTACCCCTCAGAAATTGCTGGAAGAAGCTCACAGCGGTAAACATGCCGCTTCAGATCACTGGGAAGATGCACTGGTTTCCAGGATTACCACAGTGGGTTGCCGGAGATGTGGAGGGGGACTGGCTGGAAAAGTTGGATATTCCAATGTTCTGGCAGGAGCTGAAGTGGTGAATAACCTAGATTGTAGCCATGTTCTTGTGGAAGGCAGCGGAGCAGCAATTCCACCTGTCAGAGCTGATTCATATATCACAGTCGTCGGAGGTCTTTCGCCCACATGGTATTTTGACAGGTATTTCGGTCCTTTCCGATTGAAGATGGCAGATCTTATTTTTGTGACCATGTGGGAATACTCCCTAATACCGGAGGAGGAAAGAGAGGTCATCAAAAGCCTTCTCAATGAGATTACCGATGTGCCTAAGGTTTACACGGTATTCAGACCCAAACCTGTAGAATCCATCGATGGAGAAAGAATCTTTGTTGCATCTACAGCAAGCCAGAATATACTAGATGAAATCATAATCCCCCACCTTGAGAGTCAGTGGGACTGCCAAGTAGTTGGTGCCAGTGAACATCTGTCCAACAGACCACTATTACTGAAAGATCTCAGAAGAGATGTAGAAAAAGCGACCACAGTGATTACTGAGTTAAAAGGAGCTGCAGTAGATGTGGTTACCGAGTATGCCTTATCCCACAATAAGAGAGTGGTATATATGGACAATCAGCCAGAACTGGTTGAAGGGGACTTTTCAGACCTCACATCAGCAATAAAACATGTAATAAACCTAGCCGAGAAAAGATTCAGTAACCAAGTCTGAATGTAGCAGGAGGGATCCTGTCTGTATCTGTGTAATCTATAGAAAGGCCATTGGGGAACTTAAGAGTTATGTTCCCAACATTTTCTTCAAGATTATAACCTGTAAAAACATATGACGAGTTGATTACGGATATGCAGTTATTCAGGCGGATTACAGCCACTGAGTCGTTGATGGCTATGAACTCTATATCATCAAACCCGCTGAACAGGTTCTGAAGTTTCTCTTTTACGGAATCCGCACCAATAAATATCATGTAAAATTTATCAAGGCCACTCAGCCCATAGGTTATTTTCAAAGTAATACCGGTAGTGTCATACGTGACTACCATCTCATCTATACTGAGATCACCGGCTGCAACTACCGGTATAGATGCATATAAGATTACAACAATAAGGATAAGATATGGTGGTCTCATCATGAGTTTCATCCACCGTTACATATTTTTTATCGCACTTTAACCTTTCGGTGCTGAGAGCAGTGAAAACAGTATCATTATAATCAAAATACCAAACAACATCAGGAAAAACATCCTCTGCCTCCTCTGATCCTTCTTTAGCTGATCCTCACATTTATCAGAACAATAGGATTTGTCAGGCTCTACAGCTTTACCGCATACAACACAGTGTTTGTGGGGGAGCACCTTTACCATAATTCGTCTTCTTTTATCCCACTATTAAAACTTTTTGAATATTATATAGAGATCAATTTGTTTCTGCTACCAACTGGATTCCCTCTAATAAACTGTCAAGGATATACCACGTAAAGAATGTAATTATGCATTCCTAACACCAAGTAAAACATAGAAAAGTAGAAGTATAGCAGTCAGAAATCCAGAAATGTTAAAAAGAATGGGATTATTTATAAATAAATGTCTGTGAGAGATTAATCTGAAAGTTGTGATAATTGATGCGAATAAACCCTCTCCTACAGGTCTTGGAAAAAGAACCACCAGACAGGGTCCCTGTACTTATCCCCACAGGATCCATAGCCATTAAGTATTCTGGAGAGTCACCTCAGAATATCAGATCAGATGGCAAGAAACTGGCCAGTGCCCAAATAAACTTTCAAAAGAAGATTGATGCTGATGCAGTTTCAGTATACTATGATGCCAATTACATCCCTGAGGCTTTTGGATGTCAGATTAAATTCACCCGTTTTGGACCGGTAATACAGAAAACCCTCTCCATAAATGATAAGCTTTCCCTTCCTGATTTCAATGAAACTGAAAGTGTCAAAGTGATACTGGATGCCATACAGTATGCATCAGAACAATCTAGTAAACCTGTGATGGCGCTCTTTGAGGGTCCTTTTACTACTGCTACCAGGATTTTCGATGCAGAAGCTCTTCTCGTGGCCATGTATCGTGATCCTGATACGATTAAAAAAGCCCTTAAAATGATCCTTCGAGCTCTTATTAACTTCACAGACAGAGTTGTGGAAAGTGGAGCTGATTTGCTGTATATCCCTGACCCTTCTTCCACTCCAGATATGATCTCTCCCCAGCATGCTAAACACTTCTCTTTCCCTTATCTTAGAAAACTCGTTCAGCACACCAGAAAACATATCCCTGTGATTATCCACATGTGTGGAGATACCAGAAAAATCTGGAGATACATGCCTGATCTCATGGGAAGCGCATACAGTCTCGATCAGAAGATTAGTCTGAGAGAGGCCAGATCCGTAATGAAAGAAGTCACCATAGGTGGAAATATAAATCCGATCGATACTCTGATGTTTGGTTCTCCAGAAAAGGTAAAAGAGGAATCGATACAGGCGATTCAGGATGGAGGGCCAGATAATTTTATACTGATGCCCGGATGTGGTGTTCCACCAGAGTCACCTGTGGAGAACCTGAAGGTCATGGTGGCAGTAGCGAAATCCTGGAGGTTGTGAATTGAAAAGGGAATTGGAAGTAGAATCAAAAGAGAGTGTGAAAATAAGAAGAACCATGTGTCAGATCTGTAAATGTGATTGTGGCATCATAGCCTATATAGAGAACGGAAAAATTGTGAGGGTGGAAGGAGATAAAGAGAACCCCAATAACAGGGGAAAGTTATGTGTTAAAGGCAAGAATTCCCTAGAAATCCTGTATCATAAAGACAGGCTTACAACACCCCTCCTGAATGTCGGAGAGAGAGGTGCACCTGAATGGGAAAAGATAGACTGGGATAGAGCCCTTGAGATAATAAAAAGAAACCTGAAAGAATTAAGAGAAAAATATGGGCCAGAGTCTCTTGTGTTTCTCCACGGTCCTACGGGGAGAATCGTCGACAGAAGCATGGTGAAGAGATTTGCCAATTTGTATGGTACTCCTAACGTTACTGGTAGCTGGTCTTATTGTGTCGGCCCTAAAGTTCTAGGTTACATGGCCACTTTCGGAACGCCTCTCTATCCAACATGTGATTTTGTCAATGCTAACTTCATCATGCTCTGGGGTACCAACCCTGCTGTATCTAAGATCCATAGATATCATGGTGTAGTTGAGGACATAATGACTGCAAAGAAGAGAGGTGCACCTGTTGTTGTTGTAGATCCAAGAAAATCTGAAACAGCAAGAGTTGCAGACTATCATCTAAAAATCAGACCCAATTCAGACATATATCTGGCCTTGGGAATGATACAGTATATCATCGAGAACGATCTGTATGACCATGATTTTGTGGAAAGATATACAACAGGATTTGAGGAGCTGGCTAGCAGGATCAATGGATACGATCTTGACAGGGTTGAAAAAAGGACAGACATACCTGCCAGTTTGATCAGAGAAGTTACAGAACTGTTTGTAGAATCCAGACCAGCATCCATAGACAGGCGTGAAGGGATCCTTCACAGTGTCAACGGACTACAGACTGCCAGAGCTATCGCTATCCTGATGGCTCTGACTGGCAATGTAGACGTTAAAGGTGGTCTAATCTTCAATCCATCCATAACACTGAAAGACATCACTTTGAGGGAAATGCTGCCAGATGGTAAAAAGCCATTCTGGGGAGAGAAATTCCCCCTTGCCTTGGATTGCAGTGGATATCTGTCTGAAGTCATACTTTCAGAAAAACCATATCCGATAAAGGCCATGATAGTGTTCAAATCCAATCCTGTATTAACTCTCCCAAACACTCATAAATTCGTAAAAGCTATGAAAAAGCTGGAATTTATAGCTGTGCATGATATATTTCTGACGGAAACATGCAATTTTGCTGATCTAGTGCTGCCGGCAAGTACCTTTTACGAGAAGGCTGAAATCGATGCGGTTCCTCTGAAAAAACTGAGATGGATAAGGGTTAGAAGGAGAATTGTTGAACCTCTTCAGGACTCTAAATCAGAGGCAGAATTCATGAGCATGCTCGGAGCGAGGATGGGATATGAAGAGTACTTCAACTTTCAGTCAGAAGATGAGATACTGATGGAATTGCTCAGAGGAAGTGAGGTCGAAAGGTATTCCCTTGAAGAACTGGAAAAAGGCGTACTGGTGGAAGAGATACACCCAGGATACTTCAGGGATAGAGGGTTCAACACCCCTTCTGGCAGAATAGAGCTGGTTTCTTCCATCCTGAAATCCTATGGGATGGATATACCAGAACCAGTTAGTCATCCAGCCGAATCTGATGATTATCCCTACCTTCTGATTACTGGAGCTAGGACTCAGGCATATTACCATTCTCAGTTCAGGAATATAGAGAGATTGAGGAGATTGAATCCTGATCCCGTTGCAGAGGTTGGAGGGGGGATAGCTCGCCATATCAGGCTTTCAGATAGAGATACCATCACAATAGAAACCCATACAGGAAGTATCGAGATGAAAGCTACTATCAAGCAGGACATGCATCCATTTACTGTATCAATACCTCACGGATGGGTAGAATGCAATGCTAATCTCATTACCGATGATATGCGGTTTGAGCCTCTCACCGGAGCTCCCATGTACAGAGGTATCCCATGCAGAGTTAAGAAAATATGAACAAAGCGGGATGACTGCTGCATCAGTCTTTCCTGAGATCAACCCATTAATTACTTTCATCCTGTCTTCAATCTTTAAAGTAAGGATGAGGCACGGTCTCAACCCTATTCTCCTTTGGGCCAGATGAGCATCAACAAAGGGGAGATTGTATCTTTTGTCTTAGAGTTATGCTAAAAAAAGAGTGGCAATTTTAAGTGATTCTCTGGACTATGAGTACTACATAAAGTTGCTGAAAGAGGCAAAAGATGAGATACTGTGGACCATTGAAAAAATCTGATAACTTGGAGAGATACCTATCCACAATAATATTGTGGTAGCAATCCATAACTTCATCAGGTAGTATATTCAGAATTTATTCGCACATATTCTGGAGTTAAATCACATCCCCATGCCACTGCTGATCTGTTTCCAACCCCAAGATTTACTATAATGGTAACTTTCTTATTCTCTTTCATCAGCTCACTTGCCCTTTTTAACTGTTCTTCTCCAGCGATCTCTCCATTCATTACCATAGTAACTTCGTTGTCATCAAAACCGAAGGTAACTGACAGCCTTTCCAGATCGAATCTAGCTCTTGCATATCCTATGGCTGCAACCACTCTGCCCCAGTTCGGATCCGCCCCATATATAGCAGATTTCACCAGATTTGAAGATACTATGGCTTTTGCAACTCTCCTGGCGTCATTGAAACTTCGTGCTCCTGCTACTCTTACCTCAATACATTTAGTCGAACCTTCTCCATCCCTGGCGATCATTTTCGCAAGTTCTATGCATGCTGCATCTAAAGCCCTTTGAAATATCCTTTTATCAATTTCAACCTCGTTTGATGCTGTAAGAATCACCATATCATTAGTACTGGTATCTCCATCTACCACAACCATATTAAAGCTCTTATCTACACTCTTTCTCAACATAGCCCTTAGCTCTGAAGGTTTAAATGTTGCATTGGTAAAGATGAACCCAAGCATAGTTGCCATACTAGGTGCGATCATACCTGCTCCCTTGGCAACCCCCACAACTCTCAGATCCCTACCAGAGATACCAATCACTTTGGGAAAAGTGTCGGTGGTCATAATGGCCTTTGCTGCATCAACAAGCCCAGCATTACCTCTTTTCAGATTACCACAGACATTATCAACCAGTGAGGTTATCCTGTCCATATCAAGATACCTGCCTATCACTCCTGTAGACGCTACAGCTACTCTTCCCGGATTAATTCCAAGTCTATCGGCCAACAATCCTGCCATCTCTTTTGCATCCTGCAACCCCTTTTTACCTGTAAAGGCATTGGCGTTTCCACTGTTAGCGATTATACCTTCGATCTTTCCCTCTTTGAGATTCTTTTTTGTGACTATAAGGGGAGCAGCTTTCACCTTATTTGTAGTGTATACTGCTGCTGCACTACCTGAGATTTTGAATACAGCCAGTCCATACTTTCCAGATTTTGCTCCGCCTGCAACAAGAGCCTCTATCTCTGGAATGTTATCATGATGAACTGTCAGTTCAACCATAAAAAGAGAGTCCATTTCTCTGTTTATAATCCTTTCTTATTTCACTTCGTTAAGAATACAGTTCCTGATTTTGCCAATATTTTCCTCGTTAACAAATTCACCAATTCTGGTTTTGTTGTATTCCTTGACCAGCCCTACAATTGCTTCTATGATTCTGAGAACTTCTCTCTCATCTTTAAAAGATTCTACATAGAGAGCAAATTGAGGATGTCTTCCAAGTTTTCCTCCAATGTACACATCGAAATATTTCTCTGTAGTTATGGCATTCTGCTTGCATACCCGTTCACACGCTCCACATGCAACACAGCGACCATAATCAAATTCAGGATAATCTGATATAACTATCGCGTTTTCCCGACAGGTTTTTTCACATAGTCTACACTGATTACAATCTCCATTATAGAAGGGTTTCGCTCTCAATATGACCCCGATGTCCTTGATCTGTGGTTCGGTACATGCATTGGGACATCCTGCTATTGAAATTTTAAAACGATTATGGGCAAGAAAATAGTTCTTCACATTCCTCCGAACCCATGACTCGAAATCATGTTTTTCTAGAATATCTAGAATCCTGTCCTGAAATCTGGATAAATCGGATAGAATCATAGGACATGAGTTTCTGCATATCTTGATCTCATACACATCTCCCTGACTTGTCCCAAATAGCCTAGTCTTTTCCACAAGTCTCAAATATCTCTCCTGACTCACAATTCCATCCTGATTCCTCTTTTTCACTGATATCCTCCATAGAAATCCTGACTGAAGAATATATATTCGTTATCCCGAAAGTCTCTGGGATTTATACTACAATCTCTATTAGATGTATTCTCTAGTTAGAGATTAAGTTTTGAGAAAATTCCCAAGAGACGAAATAACTTGAAAGTCTTCACAACAATTGAAACTCGGAAAAAGGGTATAGATGTCATCACCGATTCAATACGCCAATTATCTATCTTTCACAGCTTCCAATATCTTTTTCCACTATTTCTCCTCTTGGTTCGACTTCTTCAAAAATCTGTCCCTGAAACGTGAATACTTCGGTTTCTTCATCCAACCAGCAATCGGGCATGAGACCAGCTTTCAAACAAGTCTGGCTAAGAAACTCTTCAGCATCAAATCCATGTTCTACTGCTACCTGGGGAAGTAAAAGACCTGAATAATATCCACTTTTAACAATAAGACCGTCTCGACCTACTTTCACAAACTTATGTCGCTCCAGTGGTTTCACCTCTATTTTCTCAGGTGGAGTGAGGATTGTTACTTCTACAACAATTTCGTCCATTTCCTTCAGTACAACAGGGGGAAAGCGAGGATCTCTTACGGCAGCGCTGATGGCAGAATCCACTATTGCCTCATCCAGCCTCTTGACTGGATAGGGGAGACCTATGCAACCTCTTAACATATGATTCTTATTCAGGGTGGTGAAAACTCCCCTTTTTTCAGCGAATTTCCCCCCATACTGATCATTAATGGTGATACCATCTTTAAGAAAGACCTCAATGGCTTTTCTTGCGAGTTTAACCGCCTTAATACCCTCTTCCAGACTCAATAGATTGACAGACATCTAACAACCATATCCTTTTTTCCTATTTATTGGTTTAGTTACTTATGAGCTGCAGGAATCTACTCAGCAATAATAAGCTCTTCCCTTCTACCCCCACATATCCCTTCGATATATTCAGTTGCTATTCTTTCTGCTTTTTCCAGAATGTTTCTTTCCACTCCAGGAACACCACAGACAAGGAGGAGTATATTCTCAGTGTTCTCTGTGATCTTGGTTCTGTCAGAGTCCCTGTAAGGATATATCGCTATCAAGCCCTTCTCATCAGATATTACTACCTCATGACCTTTAAGCACTAGAGGTACAGTCATTCCGATTCCAAAAAACTCTTCTCCTTTTGTGGCAAATTTCATTACTGGCGTCCCCTGCATCTTATCAAGGTCAAAAGCAGCCATGGGAATCCCTGAACGAATAGATGCTAGATTGTACGTGTCAACGATGGGATTAATTGAAGGAATCTCTTTACCCTGTAAAATTCGCCGAACAAGAGCCTCTGACGCAGGACGAATCTTGGTTGGGTCGATTCCAAGCTTCCAGAAGAAATCTCTATATGCTCTGAAAAGCGATTGATCTTTAAGGGATTCCAAGGTGTATTTTTCCCTCACCCCACCATATATTTCCTCCTTCAGACGAAGTAGAGTATCAATCTTCTCATATGATACCTCCAACCCTCTGATTACTTTACCTGCCAGATGGAGTCCCGGAAATTTCTCAGCAACAGTTCTATCAATAACCAGCCTCATGTGGATGAATGACCTTGGAAACGTATATGAGGATTATGGAAAGAGAGATGCATACTGTTTCTGATCTTAAAAATCCTGAAACATGGATGCAACAAGTCTCGAATATTTTTCCTGTTTATGAGCCATATGAGACCTAACTTCAAAAACACAAATTTTTCTTCACCAATATCACCAATAAAACCTCCCAATCGCATAGTAGTCTAGAGAAAAGAGCATGCTCCGGCCGGGATTTGAACCCGGGTCGTCGGCTCGAAAGGCCGAAATGATTGGCCGAGCTACACCACCGGAGCAGAGGTTTCATAAATTGCCAGCACTTAGTATATTTAAGGGTTATGGTATTCCACAGAAATTCTACAGAATGGCCTGTCTGATTCCGTATTATCTGCATTTGGTGTCAAAATTTATATAAACCAGAGCAGGTTACTGAACAGATGATACTACCCATTTAGAAGAGAGTTCTTCAATAAGAGAGTGTGCATCATGGCTCAGTGCTTTCCTTTTTGGGTAGAAGGGTGTTGATCTCATCTAGGAGTTCTTCATCGGACTTACCCGTGATGTCTATGCCCAGATCCTTGGCCATCTGCTGGACCTTGGTTAGCTGGGGCTGGGTTATGGATTGTAACTCTACTTCGGTTTCTTTCTGGGCTTTCTTGAATTCTCCCATGGCTTTTCCCAT
>Ga0180887_130_pt1 | contig 43616 bp, 42 predicted proteins | sample Deesub1362A_J573_FD_124184 | JGI IMG/M metagenome (GOLD analysis project Ga0180887, IMG submission 124184) | Archaeoglobi archaeon JdFR-42 | reverse complement strand
ATCCCTTTTTGTTTAGGTCTTCTTTAGTTCATAACCCCTACTACCTCAAGTATAACGGTTATAAAGTCGTAATCCCTTTTTGTTTAGGTCTTCTTTAGTTCGCAGCTCTATATAGCAGAGTTGTTGGGAGCATACGCAGTCGTAATCCCTTTTTGTTTAGGTCTTCTTTAGTTCTGGTTAAGCAACGGTATCAACCGAGCACCAGACCGACCGGTCGTAATCCCTTTTTGTTTAGGTCTTCTTTAGTTCTCTTGTTCTTCAGCCAATCCCAAGATGGATGCGGGTCGTAATCCCTTTTTGTTTAGGTCTTCTTTAGTTCAAAGAAACACTCTTAGGTAGAGAGATAGGGAAACAGTCGTAATCCCTTTTTGTTTAGGTCTTCTTTAGTTCCTCAGCCCCACTAAAAGAAAGGAGGGTTTTATGGGTCGTAATCCCTTTTTGTTTAGGTCTTCTTTAGTTCAGCTTCATGTGGATGATAGGACTTTCTACGTTCACAAGTCGTAATCCCTTTTTGTTTAGGTCTTCTTTAGTTCCAGGCGATTATAACAAGTCCGCCATATTGGGGACTGTCGTAATCCCTTTTTGTTTAGGTCTTCTTTAGTTCAATCAGGTTGCAGTGTGTTATTAAGTTTTTCAACTGTCGTAATCCCTTTTTGTTTAGGTCTTCTTTAGTTCTAAACTATCCCCATGACGCTGAGAGAATCCATAAGTCGTAATCCCTTTTTGTTTAGGTCTTCTTTAGTTCACTAACTTGGAGTTACGATTGTAACTGGAATGAAGCAAGTCGTAATCCCTTTTTGTTTAGGTCTTCTTTAGTTCACAAGGGAGAGTCACAACTTACTTTGGTGGTTTCTTGTCGTAATCCCTTTTTGTTTAGGTCTTCTTTAGTTCACAGCAGCGCAGATAAAATTACTATTACTTTAAAAGTCGTAATCCCTTTTTGTTTAGGTCTTCTTTAGTTCCTCCCGACGTATAACAAACTCCGTGCGTTTGTTGGTCGTAATCCCTTTTTGTTTAGGTCTTCTTTAGTTCACTTCGGGGTCGTCTAACGGCAAGACAACGGGCTTTGTCGTAATCCCTTTTTGTTTAGGTCTTCTTTAGTTCATTTCTTCTATCACTCATTACTACACAGAGAATGGGGTCGTAATCCCTTTTTGTTTAGGTCTTCTTTAGTTCTTCTGCACCAAACCTAAATAACGTAGCAGAAAAACCTGTCGTAATCCCTTTTTGTTTAGGTCTTCTTTAGTTCAGCACTCCGAAATACAACCCAGTTTCGAGACTTGATAGTCGTAATCCCTTTTTGTTTAGGTCTTCTTTAGTTCACCAGAAGAGGTATGGATAAACGAGCTGGGATTTCGGTCGTAATCCCTTTTTGTTTAGGTCTTCTTTAGTTCGCACATGTGATACATGTGCCATTGATGCACAGGGAGTCGTAATCCCTTTTTGTTTAGGTCTTCTTTAGTTCGTCATGATGAAAACAACTAATGTGTCATGTTCTACGTCGTAATCCCTTTTTGTTTAGGTCTTCTTTAGTTCTGCATACATCTGAAAAACCTTATAAAATCCAATAGCTACAGCTATGGTTGTGCAAAATTTATTGTTCTTCTCAGGCAACCTTCGGGTCCACCTCCTTTCCTATAGAAATTCTCTTATTCTATGAAAATCGTTACTCCTTCGGGCACTCTATCGCCGCATCCGAGCACGGTTACTTTCCCGTCTGAGGGCAGGGGATATATTCTCACATCGTCTTCCCGTTCGTTTATGAGTGCTTTCAAATCCTCCTTGAGTTTTACAAGCTGGGTCCATGTCATTGAACAGTAAAACACCGAATACTGAAGGTGTATCCCCCTGCCTTTCATGAATCTATACACTCTTGCCAGCCGATTAGGCTCTGCTATGTCATAACACACAAGGTATGGTGCTTTCATGCCCTTAGCTCCCTCATTAGCTCAAACAACTCATCAATTATAGTTCCAACCATATTGCTCAGTGCTTCACGCCGGTTTTCGAATCTCTGAATGATGTTTTTCATGCCTTCACTGGTTATTGTCCATCCGCTGTGCATCTTTTCCATGTATGGTTTAGTCCTGGCGTATTTGAGGAACTGCAGGCACTGGATATCACTTTCAGCACCCATGATGTGGCATATATCCAGAGCAAGTCCGAAGTTGTGTCTTCTATGCAGGACGCCAAGGTGCGGGTCAAGCTCTGCTGCAAGGAGATGTTCGATTATCATATTCCTGAAGAAGTTATTAACCACCCCGGCAACGACTGTCCACTTCTCTTTGTCCAGAGGTTTCATCTTGGAGATTAAATGCTGATAATTGCCTTCACCCAGTCCCCATCTGAGCTTGTTTGCAATAGCTGGCAGAAGACGCTTCAGTATTCCTACCTGAATAACCATACGCTTTGCCTCAGCCCATCTTCTGTATCTCTCGATGTTTTCCCTGCTCTTCAGAAGTGCCCTCTGTCTTCTGTAGTGTCTTGGCAGGTGATGATTATAAGGCATTGCCACTGCTGTCTCTCCTGCCCTGTGGTTCATGAATGTGACTGGAATGTTGTTTTCCGTAAACAGGGTGATTACTCCTGCATCCACTCTGACATTGCCGATGATGATAACCCTTCCAACGAGTCGAGCCGGAATCCTCTGTCCTGCTGAGCCGTCATGTTCTATCCACACAGACTGCCCATCCCTCAGCACCTGCAAACCTTTTGCTTCATTCAGATACAGTGTTCTACTCATGCAATCTCCTCGCCAGTGCTCTTACTTCCTCTGTCCATACAGGTCTTGCCTTCTTAGCCCATTCCTCATACAAGGGGTAGAATCTCCTCCTGCTGTGCTTTTTAAGATAACAGCCGGGTCTTTCGTCGTCTTTTGCAAAATCCCGTGCTGTGAATGTTCTTGTCCTGAAAACTTCCCAGACGAATTTGTCAACATCAGGTCTGTAGGGTTCTACGAGGTCGCAGGCAAGAGAGCTTCTGCCGTATTCGAACTCATGGTAAAAGCCGATTGTAGGGTCAAGCCCGATGGTCTCTATCTCTCTGAGCATCTCGAAATGAAGCATTGTATAGCACAGCGACAACATTGCATTTACAGGGTCTTCAGGTGGTCTGCGATTTCTTTTTCTAAAGCCAAGGGACGGAGGAAACATTGCCGCATATGCTGCAAAGTAGGCTGCTCCTGCACCACCTTCAAGCCCTCGCAGAGACTCCATTGTTAGCGTCTGCTCTTTCAGTGTTTCAAAGACCTTGCTGAGGCTTTTTGTTGCAGTGGTGAGTTTCAGCCGGAGATCTGCCCTCTGGTTTTTCACTTCTTCAAGGAACGCCTTTTGTTTAAGAATCTTACGGGCTACAATCTCTTTTGCAGTCATGAGTGCGAAGTCCGAGAGTGCTTTTTCATACTGTTTTATCCTCAGTATGCCGTTGTTGTGGATTTTTCCGTGCAGTGTTCCGCAGAATCTCAGACGCTTGCCAGAAAGAAAAATCACGCTTATGTTTTTGTCTGAGAGCCTGTGCAGAACAGGTGTTTCTATCGAGACGTTGCCCACCACAACAACTCTCTTAAGCGGGTTTATGGGGACAGAGCCTGCTTTCTTGCGTCCACTGTAAAAGGCGAGGGCATTGCCATCGAGCTTCAGATGAAGGTCTTTTCTGTCTATATAGAGTGTTCCCATGGCGCTATCCTATGTAGAAGTATGCCGGGTCTTTTGGCTGTAGGGCGATGCCGAGGACGTGGGTTCTGCTTCTGCCATCAAGCTGGAAGATATGAACCCTGTCCTCAGCACCGAATATCATCCTTCTGAGTTTGCTCGTGACGAATTTCAGTTCTCCATGCGTGAGAAAGCACTCGTAGACGGATTTCTGCCCGCCTGTGCTATAGCCTTTCAGAAAGTATCTGACCCTGTTCAGCCTTTTTTCGCTTCTGATGTCATAGGCGATTATATAAAGTGTTCTTTCCATGTATAGAGAATAAAAGGGATTGTCTTTCATTGTCAGCAAAAGAAATATTGCGGCAATGTTTCTTTATTGCAGAGTTGTCAAAGAGCGAAAAAGATTAATCAGGCGAATGGTCAAAGATGACCACGTCGCCTGTTACAGGACTTCTGTATATTAATTTTCTTGCTTTTCCATGAAGCGCATGGGCGATTTTTAGATATAGCCATACAGGGGCTGCACCGGTAATAATGACATCATTGCCTTCACCAGCAAGCTCTCTGGCTTTGTTAATGTAAGAGTCAAGCTCCGAGAGCTTGGCAGTGGAGGTAGATGTATATAGACTTTCTATATTGAGAACTACTTGCTTAGCCATTGCTGAAGTTTCCCTTTTAATGTAGCAATGTTTTGTCCATCTGCTATATCAATTTTCAAAATTTCTGCTCTTTTCCTTACATAGTCATTTTTTATTGCTCTGGCAGATGCAAGCATCCGTTTACCAAAGAGTCCTAAAGCAGAATCACTAATGGAGTCTAACTCATAAAGATACTCTTTGCCTATAGTTTCATCGGTGTCATCAATTTTCCTGTCAGGATTTGCTGTTTTACATGAAATATAGAATAACCTGTTACCTTTTGATATCAGGATGTCAAACTCATTGGTCGGAGGATGCTTACCCACGGTATCCCATACTCCTTTAACATTCAGTTTCACTTCGTCTGCACCGAGACTTTTGGCCATCATGTAAACATACTCTTCAAACCAAATGCCGTTTAGATACTTTGCTGTTTCGACATCAGGTATCTCTATTGTGCTCTTATTCCGAATTTTTACAAGGCCTGAATCTTTAAGGATATCGTATAGCTTGATGACTTGCTTGTTTTTTGTGATATTGATTTTAAGTGGATAACTCTTCTCTTCGAAATTCTGGAGCTTATAATTTATCTCGCCAATAATATTAGGTCTGTGGATAACAAGATTGGCAAGGTAGTCTGTTACTTTCTTTCGCTTATAAATATAACTGTCGTCTTTGACATAGCTTTTTACATTGAATCCATAAACAGCAAGATAGTCTTTTATAGAAATTGAAATCTCTATAGGATATTTTTGCTGTTCCTTTTCAGGATATAATTTTATTATTTCATTGTCTTTGGTGTTTACATAAAAAATTGGTTTCGACGCTGTGTAAAATACCTGAAAGGTTCCCAACGTGCCAATCTTCGTTCCTCCTGTAATGTTAAGAGAGACCTTACAACCCTTACAGTCATTCAGCAATGATTCACTTACAGTGATAACATCATTTATATCATAAGCGGATATTTTCAAGGTTTTTACTTTGAGACCCTTATTTTTCAGCACGGTTTCAAGCCTCTTTGCTTTGTCTTTCATTTCATTTGTGGATAGCAAGACTGTCGTGTCTGGGTTAAATTGTAGTGCTGTGGTTAAATTTGGTATTGCCTGGTCAGACACAAGGCATACATGGATATGGCTCATAAGCCGCCTCCGTTAAAGCTCCAGTTTAGTCCATTATTTCCAACACTGCCCAGCCAAAGGGGACAAGCCCTTCATTATTTTTGGGCTTGCTTTGTTCAGAGGCAAGCCAGACAGTCGTCGCCTCATTTTTATATTCTTTACGTCCTCCTCTACGCATTATTTTGATTTTTCTGTTACCTTCAATAGTAACGGCTTCAGCACCAGAGTGTCTTCCAAGGCGTACAATAAAAGCTGTTTTCTTTTGATACCTATCGTCTGCAAATCTACCTAACTTAGGCATTGTAAAACCTATCTTTTGAGCTAAGGCGTTTTCTTTTTTAAATATTCTTGCATAATGTTTATGAACCAGAAGCAGTAGAATTGTCATATAAATTGGTTGAGCAATGCCTGCTTCTTTAATTGGTTCTTCAATGTTAATATTTCCCTCAAAGACTGCACCAGTTTGAAGGGTCTCAAGAATCTGAAAGGGGCCTCTCGCTACACTACCGCTGCTTTTTCCTCTATTGACGGCATAAATTATTTTTGTTTTGACACTATTGTTTACTGGCAGTAAATCTGATACTTTTACAAACCGGAAGGGATCTTTATCAAATGAGCCTTTTAACAATTCTTCCTCAAGCTGTTTGGCATTCGACCTACCTGTTATTGAACGTGCAGGATCTTTGCCATTTAAAATCCTTTTCAATCCATCAACAGTGTCTCCGGCATATGCAAACATGCTTAAATACCCTGTTCGTAATGCTCCCTTAAGAGAACTGCCGGGAATGTATCTATTATTATTTTGAGGGTTATAGGCAGTCTTCTCTATCGAGAACTGAGTTACAACATCCTTGTTTTTGTATGTAGATCTATTGCTTATCGCTTCTTTATAATGCTGTAGAATTCCTGGGGCAAGGTTCACTTCTCGTCCCCCAATAGAAGAAGTGTATAAACGTTTTACTGCTTTGAATATAGCAAGCAGACTTTCTCCCTCACAAGTCCGTGAAAATTCATTTTTTTGTGACGATGAGAGAGATTCTATAAAATCTATTGGATCGAACTCGATAAGTTTCTTCTTTTGTTCATCTATCACAAAACTTGTCGGTTCATAGACGTCATCGCACCCTATATGAATAGGCGAAAGAACATGGAGCCTTACTCTTATCGGTTTGTTCACGACTACACCTCCACCTTTACAGGGATGTATAAAGAATATCCCTGACATACAGTTTTATGCTCTGCTTTTGATATATTGGCTACTGCACTGCCGATATAAGGCTTTCTAAATACAGTGCTATCTTTTACTACGAATATTGCTCCTTCGTCAGCCATGACAACAGGATTTTTGAATGGATTTGACGATTTCGCAAGTGTGTCACCGTGTTTGCCAAAACGGACGAATGGGGTGAAAAACATTGCAGTGTATTTATCTTTTTCAGGCACACACGGTGCAAGAGTATAACATGCATTGGGGTTACGACTTCCTATGTCTGCAAGTTTTATCTCCTGCGTGCCACATAGTTTAAACCTACCTAATCCAGTAGAGGCGTCTTTACCAAATCCAAATTCGCCTATACGGGCAAGTGCAGTCTCTACCTGTGCAATATTTATACGAGAATCGTCAATAGATACAAATATTGCAAGTTCTATCTGCGAGTTAAATACTATTTGCTCCACGGAAAATGGAGTGAATTTTCCTTCACCTGTTGTGCCTGTAAGTCTATTGATTGTGTTATGTGGTTGGGAAAATTTCTCAACGAGGGTTTTTATATGCAAATCATTTACATTAAGTCTGTTAACCACCTCTGCGTCATCCACAATTTCCGCTGCCTTGAAAGACTGAATTGAGTTATCCTTGCACACAAGCATCCATTTTTTATTTTTTAACAACTTTCTTTCTTTAATAAGTGTTTTCTTATCTTTGCCTTTTATGTTAAAAACAGCATCTAGAGGCATATCCGGCCTTTTAAAGGCATAAACTGGTTTATTGTTTTCAAAGAACTTGAGATAAGCAGATGAGGTAATCAAAAATGGTTTAGATGTGTATTCAGAAAGAAACTCAGCGAGTGATGCTCCAAACAGACTATCATCATGAGCTGCCTGCCAGCATATATGTCCAAAAATAGTATCGCCTTTTAGCGGCGTGCCGAATCCTGAGATAGGTTTTATAGTTATCTCATACGTTTTCATACAGGACTCCTTATCAGAAAAGTGACAGCTCTTTAAATTTTTTGTTTGTTTCTTCGTCATCAAAGTCAAACTTAATTCTTCCGTAACCACGGCTGCCGTTGCCCCCAAGGGCATCAAATTCAAGAAGCTTCAGCCCTTTTAGCAGATAATCCTCGAACAGTTTTTCATCGCCTTCTTCAAGTACTTTAAAGGTAATCGTAAATCTGAATTTTGTTCCTTCTGGTACTCTCTCAATAAATCTTGGGTTCAGTGCGGTTCCGCTTATTCTATTTATGCTATTTTCGGATTTTATCTCAGTAAGCTGCCAGCGATTTTCATGAGCCTTACGCTTCCAATCTTCGTCAAGGTAACAGTCAGAAAAAGAGACCCTTGTAGGCCCAAGGTTATAACTTTCTTCATCACTGTCAGCACCACTTACACCAAATACTTTTAGAATTGCCAGACATCTTTCTTTTAGTTTTTCGTCTTGCTCTACTGCTTTTAGAGTTTTTAGTGAGACAATACCACCTTCATCTTTAGCAAATGGCACAAGTCCACTTTCAAGCTCAAGTAGTGAACGAACCTTACCTTTGAGTGACGAACCTGGGATGTAGGGTTCCAGTGTGTGCGGGTGTTTTATAACAGGACTGTCTGTGCCACCAATGTGCATCTCCATGTCTCCAGAGCCAATATGCAAACCACTCTTAAGTGTGATTGTACCTTCAAGTTTTTTAATGGATGAGAGTTTCATTGCCTATCCTCCTTTATTGACCTTTTTCATCGTAATATTTGTAAAAGCCCATAAACGCTTCGAAGAAATTTTTGAATGCATCGAAATCTTCTTTTGTATTAATTTGTGCTGAGGAAGCAAAAATAAAATCTTTAAATTTTTTTGATACCAGTTTCCTCCCAAGTGCGTATGCTGCTTTTGCGTTCAGCATTTTGAGATAGGGCAGGAGTTTTTCAAAGTCATCGGGTTTTGATTTTATTATGCTGTCGAATTTTAAGATTTCATCATAGAATTTTCTTATTTGAGTTGGCTTGTTAACTTTACCTTTGCTCTGTTTTTGGTCTTTATATATTTCCTCTGCCAGTTTTTGTGCCTTTGTAGAGAATAATTCAATATCTAATTGCATTTTGCTTTTGTCTTTCCAAAAACTTATTTCCATACTCCCCTCCTATTTCCTTTGATCGTATATTGTCCACCAGAGTGGTACTTTCAAAGCACCACCGAATGTTTCAAGCCAGTAAGCTATTTGTTCACTTATCTCTACGATTATCTTTTTCCGCTCTTCGCCTTTTAGTTTTTTCCCAATATTTCTTGCACTCATATATTTATGCATTGAGCGCCATTTAAGGCATTCAAGGTCTTCCATGGAGAAGTGCCCTTTGCGATTCTTCAATCCTTCCTCTTTTTTCCTCATCTCGATGAATGTATTTAGTCTGAAGAGCATTGCATTATTGATAATTTGGGCATCAAGCCACGATTTAATCGTTCTTTTTATTTGTAACAATTCTTTGAAGTCATCCCATGTGAATGTTTCCCCAAAGATGCTAATCATATTACGCTTGTGTTTGGAGGCTTTTAGAGCCTGTTCTGACTTTTCAGCCAGATTCCGCACAGGCTCATCAGGCTTGTTTATGCTTATTCCGGTAGACAGAGTAATATCCTGGTTCTGACATACATAATTTTTAAATGAGTCGTTTAAAAAGTCAGAAAACTCTATGATTTTATTCCATGGTCCTATTAGAAACAGGTCATCACCACCACCAAAAACCGTATAGATGTTCTTAAAGTTCTCGTTAGTGCTTAGTGTATATGGTAGGAAGATAGAAAAATAGCAGTTTAAATTTCTGCTTAATGCAGCCAGTCTTGACAGTGTTTGCATTTCTTTTTTAAGACCACAACTGAATATTAGCCCCAGATGATCTACGTCGGCTTTGAGTACCCCTAATGCTTCAATACCAGTAAATTTGTTATTTTCACCTGCGGGATTTAATGCAGTTTTAGCTATATGCAGAAATGTTTTTGGATGGTCCTCTTTTATTGCTTCGATTAATTCTTCTTTTGTCTTGTCTCGTTTCTTCCCTGAAAGCAGTCTTTCATCATAATTATCCTCTTTGCTATATTTGGGTACATAGCCATTTATAAACTTAACAGTAATCCCTTCGTTCCCGATATCTCCCTCAGTCGGAGTTGCAATATCCCAGTATTTAATTAATTTGCCCGTGGACGAAAGTTTTTGTAATTTGCCAGTTACATCGAAAGATAACTGGTAGTTCCCCAAAATGGGTTCGGATAGCCCTTCACCGTATAGGTCTGCGTCAGTAGTGGTAATAGCAATTTTTGTCTTTTTTGTAAGTCTGGAACCGATATAAATATGGTCTCTGCAAATTTTACAGCTTGACTTTACATCTCCTAAAACCCTGTCATTTTCTACTTGTTCGGATGAAGGCCGTTTGCCGCAGAAAGGGCAAAGAGGGCTGTTTAGAGTGTTATTGAAGTTATCGAGATAATCTGTAATCGCTCCACCGTATTTTTCTAAATCAATTTTTGAGAATTTTTTCTTTTCTATCGCAGTTGAGACTTTATCCCACAAATCTCCGAAGTTTTTACTTACGAAGTCATTGCATGAAGCTTCGACATGCGCCGAAATGCCGATTGAGACCTGACCATAGTAGTGGTTGAATAACCAGTTGTTTACTTCAGATTCTACTTGCTGAACAGTATCTCTAATTTTTGAGGTATTTGGCGCAAGGATTGTAAATTTACCTGCTGCGTTTAATATAATGGCTGGAAAAGGAAGCCCTATTCTTTTGCAAAGCATATCTGCCGTAAGTTCTGAAAGTATAGAAACGGCAAATGATCTCCCTCTTAATAACTTTGCTGACTCTTTGCCTGTGCTGCCTCCATAGGAAAATATAAAGTCCTGTATGCCATAAAAATCCCCACTTACAATCAGGAATTTTTTGTCGGAATAATCGGTTATTTTGTCAATGGTTAGGCTATCTGTTTCCAGGTGGTAAAGATAAATTGCAGAAGCGATGGCTGAGGTAATTCTGGAGTGGTCATATAGTGAGATGTCTGGTATAACATCTCCGACTGTTGCGGATGGAATGCATGAGCCGTATATCATGAAAAGACTGTCAAAATGTTCAAACCAGAGAGGAATATTATCTTTGTGTTCAAGTCCTTCTAATGCATTACAAAACTTGGAGAAAAGATTCTTATAATCTGTCTGTGCTTTATCATCATCGTTAGGGATTACAGCATCTCTGTCTTTCGGAAACAAGTTAATTGGTGAGAGCTCTTTTAGAGCATATCTAAATTTAAAGTCATCGAGTTTTTCAGGACGTTTGTGTTTTTCGATAGATAGTAGTTCAAATATTGAAACCAATCGTGTCCTTTTGTAATGTGTAATATCCGTTTTGGTGTTGTAGTGGTCTTCAAATTCGTTTCTGTCAAACCCACTGCTTACCCTGTCAGCAATAGCTATTATCCACTGAAGCGGCGTTTCAGGTTTATGATGCCCTGCCGCAAGGTTTATAAAGGAATCGTCCAGCCCCCACTGACCTTTATTAAAAGGTTTTGGTAAGTATTTCTCAAGATACTCGATGAACGCTGCGGTGTAAATAGCGTGTCTATGAGTGTGTCTTTTCTGTGTTTTGATGTACGGCTGATAGAGATCTGCATTGTCTAGCAGAAATTTTTTGCTGACATTAAAGTCTGCTCTTTCAGCAAACTTTCCTATGTCATGTAGATAAGCCGCTATAGCAATTTTGTAGATTGTCTCATACTCTTTTTGATTAAACTCCCTCATAGTTCACTCCTCTATTGTTATTTTTGTTTTTTCTACCCTTACGCCATAGCAGGTGTTACCGTACCTTCTAAGTGGTGTAATTACGTAGTAAGAAGCAAGGGTCTTATCATTCAGGGCTTCCTCTATTGTGCGCTTTATCTTGGCTATATACTGCCTTATTGTCTCCATCAGAAAACCATTTTTATGCCGTTTAAGAAGTTCCTCCGCCTTCATCGGTTGATGGCTGTAAATCCGTCTGTAGTCTTTCGCCATTTCTTCAAGTGCAGGTCTTGTGGAAAAATCCATTACTGGAGAGAAGCAGTCCGTGCAGTCTCCGCAGTAGGGTCTGCGTGGATGCTTGCATTGAAACTGTTTTTGCCTGAGATATGCAACATAAGTCATGAGATGTGTCGGTGTAAGTTTGATGCTCTTTTCCCCTACATATATTGTGCTTTCGGAAAGTTTTACTCTGAGTTCAGGCTGAATCATTGCAATGTCTATTTCTCTTTGCCCCTCTTTTACAAGCTCCTTAAAGCCGGCACTTTGCAGCGAGAGTTTACTCCTCAGCCGTATAAACGGGAGCTCTGCAAGCATTATCTCAGCATCTTTACTGTTGAGTCTTTTATTGCCTGCTTTTATTACCTTATTGTTTTTTGGTTTGTAGAAGAATTCCGGATTAGATTCAAACTCAGGGCTTACAAGCACATGATAGAGTTTGTCCCATGGTCTGGCAAAAAGCTGCATTGCTGCGCCCATGTAAAAGGACATGGTCTTTCTGCCACCTGCGAGTGAGCAATGAAGTCGGGTTGACAGGTCAGCAGTTTTCTCCCTGATAAAAGCCGTGATTAGGTCGCCCATGAGTTCATTGTCGGATTCGTCCCTGATGTCTTCAAGAGGCTTGCCTGTAAGGTCTTTCGGTATTACGAATGAGTCCTCTCTGATGGAAATCTCAGGTAGGCTGTATTCCCTGCAAAGGCTTTTCAGAATGCCCTTTTCTATAAGGGTCTTTCGGGCGGCTTCTTTGCCTTTACTTGTGGTTATAATATAAAGTTCATCCGGATGAACAGGAGGGCTCTTCTGTGCAAGGCAGTAGATGGTCTCGGTTATCACCTGTGGTGTAGCTCCTGTAATGAATAGAAATATTTCCCTGTATCCTGTCTTTTTCATACGAAAATATATCCCTCTGGCTGCACCGAATTAAAGAAAAACAACGTTTCTGAAATATTTCTATCCTATTTCGTATTTTCCGAGCCCGAAACTTGTCCCCTTACCTATATGCAAAACCTCCCCTGCCTTAAGTAGAGGCATAAAGGGGGTGATGTTGCCTTCAAAGGTTATCTCACCTACAAAACCTCCCATCTTCATCCTTGTATCCTGCCGTGTGGAATAACGTGCCCAGTCATGCCACCTCAGGTTTTTCTCCCTGACATTAATGTCCTTCGCCATGGAAATGATTTCGTTGAACTGCCAGTCAGATGGGTCACCACCTGCATGGAAATAATATATAAGAGCAACTCTGCGAAGCAGATTTCTTATCAGCACATGGAATTCAAGGTCAAGCGTGAGCCTGCCGCTGTAGACAATCCGTGTGGGGGTGAGAAATTTCAGCGTAAGAGTGTTTGTTTTAGAGCCTCTGGTGTTAAGCGGCATGGGGATTGTGATTTTGGATATGCTGAATGATTTAAGGGTTTTGGTTTTATGGCTGTAGATTTTTCTTCCGCCTGCCAGAGCCTCTTTGAGTTTGTATTTCCCCCTGCCTTTGCCGATTCCGATTTTCCCAAGCTCGTCAAAGGTGTATATGAAGTAGGGGAGATAGTCTATTGCTTTTCCTATCAGTGTGAGTTTAAATGTAATTTCGTTATCTGGTTTATAACCTCGTCTTCTTTCAGCAGGTGGCTCTATTATGAAAGGGTGAGGAGCGGTTTCGTATTTTCTCATGATTTTTGTATCTGATGGGGGTGGGGTCTCAAAGATATAAGAATAAACACATTTTTCTTTAAGCAGGCAGTCGTGGCAGTTGTTTTTCCTGAGGGTGCAGACGGTTTTTCTTAAGGCATTGCCAAAACCACCGCGAAGTGTCGAGCCTTTATATGGAGGCAGGATAAGAGGCTCCTTGGCTATAAGCTTGAAAGTAAATTGTTTATATGGTATTGAGTGGCGCGTTTGCCTGCTCTTCATATCCTATCTTGGCAAACTCAAATGTGGGTTGTATTTTAACAACTGAAAGAAAAAATTGGAAGTAAAAAATTAATAGCCTAAGAACTTATTGCAATCTCTTTTACAACCTCTTTAGTATGGCTACAATTCCCAGACCCAGGAGATAAAAAACAGCAAAGCTTACAATATGCTCCGCCAAGCCTGGCTCAAAGTAATAGAGTTCGCCTCCCTGCTTCGCAACCTCATAGGTAAGGTATATAGCCAAACAGATAAAAAATAGCCACATATGCCCTCCTTTTGGTGTTTTAATTTTTCTTAAACAAGATCTTTTCCATTACCCTTTGTTTCTCCATTGCTTCTTCAATTGTTAATGGGGCGAGGTAATGATTCATGGCTACGGGGTTATCTATGCCGTGGTGCTTGCCATTACGGTGCCGGAGAATGAACCTCACCATTGCATATTCCCCTTGTCGTTCATAGAAGGTGGCACACCATCTCCGCAGGTCATGCGGGGTTATATTTGCTCCGGCTTTTCTGGCCAGCCGTTTTATGACCTTATAGATATACTTATAAGAGCCAATTATCCTGCCTTCAGGCTTTTTCTTTTCAATGTAGATGTTCAGAAGCCCGGCAACCGTCTCCGGAATCACTGCGTGTTCTCTGTAGCCTTTAACTGGGCTATTGTGCCGGAGAGATTTTGGATTTCTTATAGTTAAAACCCTGCCCTTAACATCCTCTACAGTAAGGTCTGCCAGTTCTCCGGCTCTCATACCAGATGTTGCAAGGATAGATACCACAAGCTTTTCCTTAAGACTCTGTGCTAACTCTATCATGGTGATTATGTGCTCAGTCGGTATGAACTTAGGAGTTTCTCTTTGCCTTACAAACTCCAGTACATTCATTGGGTTGTGAAAAGTCGGAGCGCCCTTTTTCATTAGATACTTGTTAGCCCAGTTAAAAAAGCCCTTAAGCTGTGTGGCTCTCTGTGTTTGGGTATTCGGATGCTCTGCAATGCTTAAGATAAATTGCTCTATCTCTTCTGGCGCAATCTCTGCAATATTACGCCCTTTGAATCTTTCCTGGAACCGGTTCATCAGGTATTTATAAGACCTGGGATTCTTTGTCCTGTTAAGATGTTGTCTCCAGTATTCGGCTATTGCCTCTTCTACATCGAGATAAGGGATGTCCTTTTCAAGCCTTTTCTCAAGGCTACTGAGCTTTCCCAGGATTGTAAAAAGCATAGCCTGAGTCATCATTTCAATGGACTGATTTTGCATATGACCCCCTTAATCGACCTTGCCGTTTGCACTCCAGTTGCCTTTTGAGGTGTTACAGACAGCTATGAATACCCCACTACCAAGCCTTAACATCCGGTGCTCTCCGTTTCTGCCCCATGGGGATTTATGCCGGATAGTACCCATTACAAGGTGATTGCCCTTATAGAGAATGCCCCGTGTGGCAATATGGAGATTTGAACGGCTATTCTGAGCCGGTAGTACATACTGAGATTTGAAGTCTTTTTTATGGACTCCGGAAGGGGGCTCAATAGGTATAAAGAACCACTCACCCTGTCTTTTGATCTCAAGTCTTTGAGCTTCTGCTTTTCGAACGGCATCGGGTTTTAAGCTCTCGAAGGCATCTGTTACGGTCTTTACAGGGGCTGGCAGCTCAGAAACAAAGTAACTGCCTTCATCCATTGAGCAAAGAAAATACTTCCCATCCTGCCTGAGAACAACAGACCCGATGCGATGGTAAGACTTGGAAATAATAGTGCCGTCTTCTTTACGCCTTATGCGCAGTTCTGCTCCAACTGGAACGGTCTTTTCGAAGTCGTCAAAGTCTTCATCTCCTGGGTATGTGGACCTAAACTCGTCTTTCCAAAAATCCACTAATTCGCAGGTTTGCTCATTAATTCCTGCGGCATGAATCGCTGAAAAAGAAACACGTGGGTGTTCGTGAAACACTGAATAAGTGATTGATTGATGCGTTGAAGTGGTCTTTGAGTATTTATCACCGTTCAGTAAATACCACTCTTTCCCATCCTTCAGATTGGATTTTTCATCTCTCCTGACAACCAGTGGAAAATGAGGACCGTATGAATAAACAACATTGCCCTCTGAGTAGACGTTTACGCTTCTTTTATTTGTAATGCCCTTTTTAAACAGTTCAATGACATCAGCGTTTGAGTTACTCATAAAATCCCCTCCTAAATGATGATTTTTTCTTTTTTGTTTTTTCGTTAATGCTTGACTGATTTTATCAACTATTTAATGCCTGACTGTTTTCAGCCTTCCACTACAGATGCTTAAGTGCAGTACTGATAATTGCTTATAATCACCCCCCTTCTGTTTAGTTCTCTCTACCCTAGGGGTGTCTCTGCTTAAAGGACTCATCGCAAGAAAAAAACTGTTTGTTTGCACAGAGTTACGGTGGGTTTTGTGAATGCTTTTTTAAGGATGGAAGGAGAAAAAGGCGGGATATTATGGAGTTGTCGGTAAGGTCTGCAGCTGTTTATTTATACTGGCAAGAGGAGGGGTTACGCAGAAGAAATTTAGTTCAAGCAAGGTTAATACTAAGGGGTTTACTTTGTGAAAATTTGCTGTCTCTTCATATAGAATTCAGAAACCATTAAAACTTGGGATAGCATTTTGGGGAAATCTATCTACTATCTGTGACAGATATAATCATCTTTTATGTAAATAATTATATTTGTCTCTGCCTTTATAGTCTTTTAGATATTCCTTCATCTTGTCGTTTATGGACTCTCCGTCTTTCCAGACTTCACAGAGCCATCTGCCGTATTTGTCCTTTGAAGCGGCTTTGATTCTAACTTTCTTACCTTGGATGATATTGAAAAGATATCTTTTTGCCTTCAGACCTTCAGGCCTTTCTTTTCCCTGTAATTCTGGTGCATTGTAGCGAAGTGCCCTGCATGTATCCCTGATGGTAACATTAAGCACAGTTGTTTCAAATTTAAATGTGTCCCCATCTATAACCTGTATGACTTTTGCGTCAAACTCGAAAGCCAAAGACGAAAGGGATAGAGACAGCAGAAAGTACACTGCAAATAAGTACCTCATGCTTAAGACTAAGAATCTTTCAGAGCCCCTCACCAAGCCCCTTATAATATTGCTCCTTTTTGATTATCTGAGCCTGATAAATTCATCAGGTACTACGATAACTGGTACACCATCAGTACATACAAGTGCGAGGATTTCTCCATTTCGGTCATCAACAATAGCTCCGACTAGACTTCCGATGCAGGGGGTTAAGTGTCCTAAATTTGTTGACTGCCCAAAGAGAAGCTCTCCAGGACTGGGATAATATTTTCTAACTGTGATTTCTCGCCCTTCATATTTCACCACTGCTGATATTGGGCCAACTTTAATTAGTTTCATCGTCAACAGGGCAGCATCTGCAGTAGCAATTGGTATGATTAAACAAAGAGCAATAAATGTGCATATTATTAAGATTTTCATTTCATACCTCCATGTGAATTTACCACTGATGTCCGCAGTTATTACATTTGAAACTCTTACCAACCCGGCTTATTGCAAAGACGCCCACAAGAGCAACCTTGCCTGCTTTGCTCATAAGAGATATTTTTTCAACGTTAGTAGAGCCGCAGGTAGGGCATTTAGGGATGTTCATCTTAGGAGGCGCACCCGTATTAATAGGACAGCCACAGTTCGGGCAGGAGGCAGCTCGTCTTGAAACAGCTTTGCCGCAGTCAGGGCAATCTATTAATTTTGGTGGTGTCTCCCCACTTCCTGTATTTTCTTTCGGTTTAGAGACCATTGCTTCTACACTAACGTCCTTTTGGGGCAAAGAGTCTTTTTTACTTTCTTCCTGCTCTCTTCTTTGGATTGATGCCAGCGTGGCAAGTTTGCAACCACATTGCCCGTTAATCAGTAAGGAGCCGCAGTAAGGACATTTGTTTTTTGACTGAGACTCTCCATCTGCCGCTTTTTGGAAAAAAGTGACTATTGCTATTAATAAGATAGCCCCTATAATGACCAGGGCTTTCTGTTCAAATGTCATCTCTATAAAACCACCTACAGCCATGAGGATAATAAGAATTGCGCAAATATGTCCCATGTTGCTCCTCCGGTATTTACATGTTCATTCTTTTATCGCACAGCCTCTTATTTCTCCGTCTAATCTTTGTTTTCTCTGAAGTCTCAGACATCTCTGTTATCACCTGCTGGCGCACTTTTTATGCCTGACAGTTCGAATAATCACTTAATTTTCTGTCTGATAGACCTATATATACTACTGTCAGTTTGAATTTGTCAAGATTTATCTCGTGTCAGATTGTTTTAATTTGAGGCAAAAAACTTCATATTAAAAACAATTATGGGTGTTAAGGAACTTATAGGGGCACGCATCAAGGAGCTGAGGCGTTCCAAGGGCATGTCTCAGGAAGCGCTTGCTGAAAAAACAGGCATAAGCTCGAAATATATAAGCAGCATAGAAAGGGGCAAAGAAAACCCCACGCTTGATACCTTCATAAAGCTAGCCGATGCTTTAAATATAGAGCTTTCAGAGGTATTTAATTTTTCGCATGAAGCATCTGTGAAAGACTTGAAGGTGTTTATATCCAGTCTTATAAAAGGGAGTGACGAAGAAAGACTTCGACTCACGGCCAAGATATTAAGGGCTATATATTTATAGGTAGTTCCTTTCTCATGGAAACTCTTAGAAAAATCTTTTGTGTAGAGGAAAAAGTATGGGGAAGGAAGTAAATATAGATTGGAAGAAATTTGGAGAGGATGTTCTTTCTGGTAATTTCAAACCTACTCTTGATGACTATGTGGGTAAGGATGTTAAAAAATTGTCCTCTTTCCTGACACGAATTCAACAAGATGAATTTATTAAAAAATACTGGCCATTATTATGGAAGTGGCGTTTCATCCGTGAAAAGCAGGGAAGAATTATGTTTTTCAAGGTTCAAGCTTTTCTGCGCAACGCTGAAGCCAAAATGAAACAACAGGAATTTGTTGAAAGAAATAATCAGGAAGGATTCTGGGAATATGTTGACAAAAATTATCACATTCCATATCGCTATTTATATTTATTTTTACTCAAAACGGATTTTTTTCCGTTTAGCAATAAAGAACTCTCTGAGTGTTCTGCAGATTCGGCAGTTATAGAAGTCTTTAAATATAATGAGGATGCCTGTTATGGAATTGACGGGGCATATGAGGAATATGAGGCTGATCCTGAAAATTGGCCACAAACAGCGGATGCTATTAATAAGAGAATTTGGGACGAAACGTTAGAATATGACATGTCGGTAGTTAAAAGTGACAGATATTTTGAAGAGCCGGTTATCTATCTTAGAGTTGATCTTAGACACACCCAGCGTGAAATTATTGAAAGAGTTAAAAAGATTGTAAACTCTAATAGAATGAAGTTAGGCTGCAACTCCCAGAGAAATATTTCGGAAAAGTCTATGGAAAGTGCGTTAATGGTACACGATTTGAGGCAACTTGGAATGAATAACGACGATATTTCATCCCTGATAGGGATAGTCACAGATGAAATAATAGATCCAAGTACTATTTCAAAAAAATATGATGCATCCAAGGAACTTATTGCAAACTCTATAAAAATCAATTTTCCTTTCGATCGCGTATAACCCCTTAATTTTAAAGCAGAATTAAATTTTTTATTTTGTTTCCTTGCTCTAAGTCCTCCCAAATTTTATGCTCAAAATATCACTAATATTTAGGAGGATAAGATAATGACCAACCTTCACCCTCAACATCTTGAAGACTTGAAGAAATCAGGACTTTCGGAAGAGACTATCCGTGAAGCAGGGATCAAAACGGTACCCCCTAGCCATATTGATAAGCGCTTGGGGTTTAGTGTTCGGGGACTTGTCTCAATGTATGAAATACCATATGGGGGTGGCTTTAGTAGATTTAAAGCGTTCTATGAGCGTGGGAGAAAAGGGCCTAAGTACCTTCAAAGGAAAGATTCTAGCAATAAACTATATATCCCTAAAAAAGTGAAGCCAATTCTTAGCGATAGTTCAATTCCCCTTTACATTACAGAAGGTGAGAAGAAAGCATTAAAAGCCACACAAGAGGGACTTTACTGCGTAGGACTCTCAGGTTTATGGAATTGGAGTAACGGCAATAAAGAACTTATATCAGATTTTGACAAAATTGCTTTGACTGGTAGGCCCGTTTACATAGTCCCAGACAATGATTGGCTACAGCTTAACAAACATGGTTACAACAAGAACTTGAAGCAAGCAGTTTATAGACTTGCAGAAAAGCTAAAAGCAAAAGGGGCAGAGGTATTCATTGTTGAATTACCACAAGGAGATGGAAAGGGACTAGATGATTATTTACGCAAACACTCGATAGCTGAGTTTAAAAACTTGCCCGCTATAGAGGTTAAGCCTTTGTCTGAAAAATTAGCAGAGGCAACAAGTGACAACTATAAGCCACTTTTACAGGAAATAGCAGATCTTGATGATGAAGTGGAGAAAGAACTTTTGAGTAAAAAGTTGGCTGAAAGGATAGGTGTGAGTTATTACACGGTTAAAAAAACCATTAAAACACTCCAAAGAGAAAATACACAAATCATTACGAGTGGCAACATTATAATTGCTCATCCTGCTTATGAGATTAATCATGACTTTATGAGTTTAGGGTTCAGGGAAACTGTCGTTATAGGGGATACTCCTACAGATAGAAACATATATCTCATAGCTACCGAAAAAGATTTTGTTTTATGTGATAAGTCTACCTTTCAGTTGAAAGAACATAAGGTGATCTTTAACGAGCAAAACAGGCTCTTGATAAGACTTGATGATCGATGGGACAAAAACAAACTGCTGGACTTTATCAATAATCCTACCTCGCCAGAGGGGGTTTATTACGAGATTAAGCAAGTCCTTAGTCGATATGTTGAGTTACAGAAAGATGAAATTTACGGGCTTGTAGCGGCTTGGATAATTGCTACATATTTTCACAGATGCTTTAATGCTTTCCCTTTTTTGTTTGTCTATGGCAAAAAACAGAGCGGTAAAAGTAGAAAGTTAGACATCTTAGAGAGGCTTGCTTTCAATGCCATGAAGATAAAGGGCATATCAGTGGCATCTTTGACAGATAGTATTGATGGAGTGAGAGGGACATTTCTTAATGACCAAGCTGAAAGTCTCTCAGACAATAGAAATGCGGAGTTGTTAGGGATTCTCGCCGACAGTTACACCCCTGGAGGAGGTAAAAGAAGGATCGTGGATATATCAAACAAAAAAAGAAGGGTTCTTGAATTTGAGACTTATTCACCTAAGGCTTTTGCATCTATAAGAGAAATAGATGTAGATCTTAGAGACAGGTGTGTTTTGATCCCTATGCTCAGAACAACAAAGGATTATCCGTATCCAGAGGCATACCTGCCTATATGGCGAGACCTCAGAGACAAACTATATCGATTACTTTTGACAAAATGGCGGCAAGTTATAGAACTGTATCAAACATCGGGGGAAGGAGTAACTCAAAGAGTAAAGGAGCTATGGAGACCTCTTGAAACAGTGCTGAGACTTGAAAATGTATCAGCAGAAGAGATACACGCTATTAAGAGATTTTTCCTTGAGTCAATGCTTGAGACTCAGACAGACTTGTCAGATAGAGAAGAGGAACTTTTTGAAATACTTTTCAAGCTGTTAGAAGACACAGAGAAGGGGGTATTTACAGTAAATGACATAGCAAGCAAGCTGAAACCTGATAATAGTACCACAGAGAAAGGGTTACAAACATGGGTGGGCAGAAAATTAAGACAATTTAGCCTTTATGACAGACAGGCGGGTAGGAAAAATGGAAAGCGGGCTTATGCCTTTTCGTTGGCCCATGTTAGAGATGTTTACCGTAGATATCACTTGGCGGGTGGTATAACTGGTGATGTGGTAGAAAACCAAAAAGATCAAGCCTTTATGCATGACTACTTAAGGAATGAAGCTGATAACCGTGGTAACAAAGTGGTAATCGATACCACCTCTACAAATGAGGTGGTAATATCTAAGGCCTTGAAAAATAAGGATAATGACTACCATACCACTGAAGCTACGGGGAGTGGAGATACGAAAGTAAAAGATGGGCACTTTGACCTTGAACATGAGGAAATTGAGATAATCAAATGATATATCAGATTTCAGAGCCTATAAAACTGAGAACTTCAAAAGGTGAAGTGGAACTGCGAAAAGGGCAAACTGTAACCTTGCCATGCAATGTTGCTCTTAAACTTCTTAATGAGGGCAGGATTATCCCTGTCGGCAGGGTTGCATATAAAGTCTATTCAGATATCTTACAGGCTTATCTCTGGGTAGTAGCTGATGAAAGAGATGTTAAAGCTCTTCGAGCTTCTGATGACATTGCAGGGGCCATTTACACTGGGACGGAGATAGAGAAACTTAAGGCTGTACCGAAAGAAGGGTTAAAGATTATACATAAGGTTAAGGAACTTTTCCCTGAGGCTATTGTTCAGGAAGTGGTACGTCTGAATTATGAGCATGAATAAGGTTTTAGATTCCATGCAGGGGAGTATTGAATCAGTGGATAGGTTTTTAACAGTTAAAGAGGCATCAGGATACTTGAAGATAAAAGAGAGCACCCTTTACGCATGGGCTGAAAGAGGGATAATCCCCTGTTATAAATTCGGAAGGCTGGTGAGATTTAAAAAAGCTGACCTTGAAACCTGGGCTGAGTCTCAACGGATAGAGAACTCTTCTGTATCCTTATCCGTCCCGAAGAATGTTGCTGACGTAGATGCCATCGTTGAGTTTGCAAAATCCTCTGTGCTATCCTCTTCATCAGGGAAAGCCAGGCCTGCCTCAAGGAAAGGAGGTGGGTAAATGGGAATCTACAGAAGAGGCAGAACCTGGTGGATGAGTTTTAGTGTTAACGGCAGGCAGGTTAGAAAAAGCACAGGGACGGACAATAAGGAGCTGGCAAAGAAGATCTATTACAAGGCAGTTACCCTCATTACAGAAGGCAGATGGTTTGAGACTCAGAAGGCAAAGACGATTCTATTTAAGGAGCTTGTAGAAAAGTATATGGCTACACATGCAAAAAGCAGAGACCACTATACAGTCAAGAGATTGCTGCCTGAATTCGGTCACCTTGCCCTCTCTGAGATTACTACAGAGCTGGCAGCTGAGTATCGCTCAAAGAGGCTAAAGGAAGTTAAACCTGCCACTGTTTATCAGGAACTGAGCCTGATGAGACGGATGTTCAATGTTGCACGCAAAGAGTGGAAGTGGGTTAAGGACAATCCTGTGGCTGACCTCAGCTTTTCGGTGGGAAACTCCAATGCGCGGGACCGCTGGCTTACCATTGAGGAAGAAAACAGACTGCTCAGCTGCGCAGAAAGACCGAGGTGGTTAAAGCCCCTTTTGATTGTTGCCCTTCATACAGGCATGAGGAAAGGAGAGATTCTGAATCTCAGGTGGCAAGATATTGATTTCACACGGAAGACTCTGACAGTACAGCGGTCCAAGAACGGGCAGAAAAGGGGCATCCCGATGTCTGAGCTCCTTACAAATACCCTGAAAGAGTTTAGGCAGAACACCAAGGTTATTGACATCTCAGGCAGGGTGTTTCCAATCTCTGACAGGTCGCTGAGGGTAGCATTTGCAAAGGCTCTTAAAAAGGCTGGCATTCAGGATTTCAAATTCCACGACTTGCGCCACACATTTGCAACCCGGCTTGTTCAGGCAGGAGTCGACCTTTACACTGTGCAGCAGCTCCTGGGGCACAAGACTATTGCGATGACAATGCGGTATTCACACCACTGTCCTGAGTCCCTGCGCCCAGGCATCACGGTTCTGGACAATTTATCACAATTTTATCACAATCAGGCGGTTTCGAGGTCTTCAGGTAGTGGACAAAACCCGTAAAATAGCTGTAAAATCAATCAGTTGCGAGAGTGGCGGAACTGGCAGACGCGCTGGACTTAGGATCCAGTGGGGTGACCCGTGGGGGTTCAACTCCCCCCTCTCGCACTTGCTTTAAAATCAAAGGGTTACGGGATTCCACTGCGTATCCTCCAGTCCAATTTTTTCGCTAAAAGGTGGGGTTGTGCCCAAATTGTGCCCATTTTGTGCTCGTGAAAGCTTTTCTATTGTCTCTTGGTGAAGTCTGTGGATCTTCTCTGCGGCACTCTTTAGGTCTGCTTCGTTTACAATGTTGTACCTGTCAAATATGGACCTTGTTTTGTGCCCTGATATCTTCATGGCTACTCTTTCAGGTATACCAGCCCTTATCATATTCCTGACCCCGGTTCTTCTGAGGTCATGGAATAACTTTCCTTCAAGTCCAGCTTTCTCACAGGCTTTATCCCAGGCATCTCTGAAGTCTTTTATCTTCTGTCCGTCTCTAAAGAATACATACTGGCAGTCTGGGTAATCCTTATCCCTTCTGGCCTTCTGGTTTAATATGGTTTCGAATAGCTCACCTGTGAGGTAGATTATCCGAGCTTCATCGTTTTTTGTAGTTCCAGCCTCCAGAGTAATCTTGCCGTCAATGAGGTTTACCTTGTCCCACGTTAAGGATAGGATTTCCCCTTTTCTCATGCCGGTGTAGTATCCCATAGTGAGGACGGGTTTCAGATAATCGGGTAGGGCATCTTTCAGTCTCAGATATTCGTCGTGCTCAAAGTAACCTGTTCTGACATTGTTTTCCTTGAGCTTCGGGATATAGGGAATCTGATTGACCTTTGGTGGGGTTTGTCTGGCTCCCAACGTAAACATGCGCCTTAGTGCCGAAAGTTCTCTATTAATGGTGGCATTACTGGTCCCTGATTTCTGCCTCTCGATGATATACGCCTGTATACGGTCTGAGGTGATGTTGGAAGCCTTTATGCCTGTGAAGTAGGGGGTAAGGTGCTTCAGGCTGCATTCTAATCTCTCAAACGATTTTTTGCCATTTACCTTGTAATCATTTAGAAGGTCCTGTGCAAGCTCATCATAGAGCACTCTTTCAGCCCTCAATCCCGGGAACTTGCCTTCAGCTATCTGGCCTTCTCTGAGCTTCAGGAGCCGTCTGGCTTCACTCTCTTTTGTAGTCCTAGCACTCTCGCGGTAGGGCTTGCCATTGCGGTAGTATTTAATCCAGTAGGTACGGCCCCTTTTGTAAACCATTCCCATTACTTTTCCTCCCTCCTTTCTTTTTTCGTTTTCTTGCCCTTTGTCTTTAGCTCACCTCCTTTTGATTCCAAACACTCAAGGGCTAAGTGTAGGAACGATGGTATTTCCCTAACTCCTCTTTCCCATCGGCTGACGGTCTGAGTAGCAACCCCCAAAGCCCTTGCAAGCTGGCTCTGACTGTAACTATTCTTTTTTCTCCAAACTTGAAGTTCTTTGGGTGTCACAGTATGACTATAAACCATTGGTTTATAATGATCAAGTCTTTTTAATAGGTGAACTGAGTTTTGTTCTTTTCAATCCACGCATCCATGTCTTTTATATCAAGAAGGATTCTCCGGCCATCCTTTATGTAAGGCAGCTTTCCAGCCCATAACATTTCTCTAATGGCACAAACTGATCGCCCCAGGTATATACTAGCCTCTTCGACAGTATATAGCCGTTTTGTAATGCCACCCTTATGTGAAATAGCCTTATTCATGGGCACAATTCAGGCACATACCCTTCTCAGAGCATGGAATATCAACGGCTTACAAACCCGCACTGGATTAATAGTCCACTGAAAGTTATTAGTTTGTCCATCAGAAAGGTCCCCCACATAGTTGTCTTTGTCCCTCGGATATCATACAGATATTATCCTTATTGCAATGGGCACATTTATCAATATTAGTATTAATCCGTATAGTCTGTGACTCCCTTGGACTTATGGACTTTTGGTAATTATCAACGGTTTCTAAGGTATTATCGTGAGCCTTCAGTCCAGATTCTTCTGGACTATTTTTTTCTATCGGTCTAAAAGTCTGGCTATATTTACTATTGGACTCGTGTATCCTCTTATAGTAAATGGCCTTTCCGTCTTTATAGGAAGTCCAATACTTACCAGTTCCCTTCTTTAGGAGTCGATGAAATTGTCCTTTACTCTTTAGGTCAAGTTCTTCTCTAACAGCCTCAAAAAATTGATTGGTGTTTAGTTTTCTTTTATCTTTTAAGATCCCCTGCATGGCTTTTAAATCTGCATCCTCCGGGTCTTCTGCACGAACGAACCCTTTATTTGGATCAAATGATAGAAAGAGATGATAAGGTTTATAACGGGTTTTGTCTTTGGTTCCCAGCCTATAAAAGCACTCGGAATTATCTTCGTCATCACTGGCCTCGGTCTCTGGGTTCTTCCTTTTCACCTTGTAAAGGCTTAAGACATGGTCTGCTTGGTCTTGGATAACCGTAGACCCCTTATATGTTCTATCATCTCCTTTTGGAGTATGGTGCAGTAATAAGATTGTAAATCCCATATTTCTGAGTTCCTTAAGTCGGGACATAACAAAGCTCATTTTCTGCGAATCATTTTCATCCTGTCCCTGTGAGGCCCTTAGAGTGTCGAAAATTAGAAGGCTGTTCTCCGGCAGGGTCGTATATAACGTCCACTCTTTTTTGTCAAGTTTAGGTGGTTTTAGCCCCCCGTTTGAACTATACCAGAATAGGACGTGCTCAGCCTTAATTTTCTTCACTCTGTCAACAAGAACCGGAAGGGAATTTTCGAAGTCAATATATACTACCAGCATTTTCTTTACAGGTAAGCCCATAAAGGAGGTTCCTCTTGATACGGCATCTGCTAAAATCAGGCTTAACCAAGTTTTACCAATGCCACCTTTGCCATGTAATAAGGTTATACTTTGCCGGGGTATCAGTTTATCAACAACCCACTCAACTTTATAGTCCATTTTAATAAGGTCTGAGCCTTTCTTTAAAAAAGTTAAAGGGTTGTATTCTTTGGGTTCCCATTCCGGAGCTTGCTTGATGATCTCGATGAGTTCTGCCCTTATGGCTTCTGCATCCTTGCCTTCTGCCTTTCGGGCCTCTATCCAGTCCGATACGTCACATTTATTGGGAAGACCTGGAAGCTCCACAACCTTTATGGATTCAGTTATGCCTTTGAGGTTCTTTGCAATGGTTTGAGAGTGTTTTTTCCCGGGTTCGTCATTGTCTGACAAGATTGCAATTTTTTTGCCTTCAAAATACTGGTTATATTCCGGTTTCCATTTTCCGGCTCCCATCGGGTTACAGGTAGCAGTAAGACCGATTGTCCTGAGATTATTAACATCTTTTTCTCCTTCGACTATGATTAGGCTCTTAGCCTTCAGGACTTCGGGCAAGTTGTAAGGGACTAAATGGACATCCTGAAGATTCCATATCCACTTGCCGTTTTCGTCTGGCCTCCTCTGCTTGAAGTCTTTCGGCTCATACCGGACAGTTTGGAATAGGAGGTTGCCAGATTCGTCCACATAATCATAGGTCTGGACTATCTTCTTTTGTGGCTCTGTAGTTATTCCAGCCTCTTTAGCAAGGACCTCTTTAGCTTCTTTGAAGTTAACTCCGTACTTTGCCATGTGAAAGTCGAAAATTGACCCATGCTTATTACATCCGAAACACCTGAACTGGCCTGTATGAAGATTTACCGAAAGGCTTGGCTTAGTATCGTTATGAAAGGGGCATAGAGCCTGTCCTCTGCCTGAGCCGTTAACCTTGAGGGATGGGAGCTCAGAGGCATAATAGGCTTGTATGTTGAGTTTGCTTAAGATTTGCTTCTTATCTATCATTTCCGCTATCCATTTTACGTCTTAAGAGCATTTCAGCTCTCAATCGTTTAATCTGCTGTGCATATTCAATCGCATTAATCGGAATGCCATTGTTATAGGCATTCATAGCTTTGTAGAGATCATCATTCACAGGAAAGACAAAGAGGGTCCTCCCGTTTTCAACTTTGAATGTCGGCTGGATTTTAAGTAGAATAGATATTGCAGAGCTTAGATATAGATCGGCTGAAATAAATTCCTTTTCCATATCTTATTCTCCTATCAATTCCACTAATTACAAAAATAGAATAAGATAAAAACGGCAGGGTGTCATGCACTTTTAAGAAAAGGCTAAACTGTGGTATGGACTAACCTTCAGCCTCTTTAATTAGCTTTTTGGCTTTATTGTAAGCTCTCTCGATTATACGGTATTTTGATTTTGCTATAGCATCATTGGAAGGGCTTTCTGTTATTCTGAAAATATCTTTGGTAATTTGTAATATAGTCTTCCCTTGCTTTCTCATATCATATATGTCCCAGATAGTCTTACCCTTAGGAAGATCTAAATCTCTATTACGTTTGGGTACTTTTATTTGCTTACTATAAGAGTGATATAAGGTTTTGATATCTTTTTGGATATCACTTAAAGTTCTACTGATATCTATTTTAACGTTTAAAAATCGTGCATCTTCAAGCCCAAAAAAATGCTCTCCGCTTCTTTTTACACGCAATGGAAGCGGAAATACAGCAGGCATGCTTATTTTTGCTGTATCGGTTCCATTCTTGGGAGGATTATCAGGGTTAAAAGGATAAAGTATTTTATATTTTTTGCATAATTTATGTCCCTCGGAGGATAATTTAAATATTGGGGTAATAATGTCGATTAGACTATAATCGATAATGCCTTTTTTCTTAAGGTAGTCTTCATATTTTTTATAATCTTTTCTATACTTGGAGGACCTTTTTAGGGCTTGGATCCTATCTTCATATTTCATTTCATTTACCCCTTTCTCTTGTGGTTTTCCTAATGAATCTCACATGCGCGAGGGTATAAAACGTAAATAAGCCCCCTCCCACATTTATTTTATTTTGTTAAAAACACTATATTACGGTTAATATATTAATATATAAATTATATGATAGACTTATTAACAGACAATGTAATCTGAGGACTTTATTGAATTTTTACATACTTACCTGCCTTACTTTTTGGGGGTACGAATTAAGAATTAAGGGTAGAAAACACTTGTTAAATTGCTATCGTTCGGTTAAAGATAGTTGTGCCAATAGGGCGTTTCTAACCGTCTGGTATTTTGATAAACTGGTTTTTTGGTCTGGGTTTTGACCTCAGAAATTAAAGACTGAATTGCTACTCGGTTCTTCCCTATATTTCCCGTATATTATGTAAAATTCTGCTTTCCTATCACAATCTATACTATCTATGCTATTCACATTAAACAACCTGTTTTAGTATACTTTAGCAAATAAAACTAAAGGAGTTTACAACAGTTAAAGCCCTTTAGAAGGCGATGGAATAATTAGCAATAAATATATAACCCCTTGTAAAAATTAATAAATCTTGCTACTTTAATGTATGCATAAAAAGGCAAAATTGAGCACTGACCTTACCTTTTTTACTAATGAACCAGGGCAGACCCTTCTGGACAGATTTAAAGTCACCCTTCAGCAAAATACACGCCTATTTGATGTACTTGTAGGGTACTTTAGAACCAGTGGATTTTATCATCTATACAAATCCCTTGAGAAGACGGAGAAAATTAGAATTCTTGTTGGTATCAGCGTCAATAAACAGGCATTTCATTTAATCAAGCACGCCGAAGCTAAAAAACAACTATCATTACGTCTGTCAAATAGCGAAGCTAAAGAGGACTTCGAAGCAAATGTTATTAAAGAAATGGAAAATTCTCCTGACAAACAAGAGGTCCAAGAAGGTGTAGAAAAATTTATTGAATGGATAAAATCAGGAAAACTTGAAATCAGGGTCTATCCATCTGCCCCTATCCATGCGAAGGTCTACATAATGACCTTTGGCGAAGGTGATAGAGATAAAGGGCGGGTCATTACTGGCTCAAGCAATTTCACAGAAGCAGGCTTGATAGACAATCTGGAATTCAATGTAGAACTGAAAAATAGTGCTGATTATGATTTTGCCATAACAAAATTCAATGAGCTATGGAAAAATTCAGTTCCCGTCTCAGAGGAATATATTGAGACCATCAGCACTAAGACTTGGCTTAATAACAACATAACCCCATATGAACTTTATCTCAAATTTCTTTATGAATATTTTAGAGAGAAGATAAATATCGACCAAGTAGAAATTTCAAAACATTATCTGCCTGACAATTTCATGGAATTAGACTATCAAGCCGAAGCTGTAAAAGACGCAAAGTCAAAACTCGAAGAATATGGCGGGGNCTTTTTGTCAGATGTAGTCGGTTTAGGCAAGACCTACATTTCAGCATTGCTGGCACAGCAATTGGACGGAAAACATCTCGTTATAGCTCCTCCTGCATTGCTGGATGAGAAAATTCCTGGGTCGTGGACAAATGTATTCCGTGATTTTGGTGTTACTGCTTATTTCAGGTCAATCGGAAAATTAGAAGATATAATCAAAGAGGGCACAGACAGGTATAAGAATGTCTTTATTGACGAAGCACATCGTTTCCGCACTGAGACTAATATCAGTTATGAAATGCTTGCTCAGATTTGCAGGGGCAAGAGGGTAATTCTGGTTTCCGCTACACCATTAAACAATACTCCAAAGGATATTTTGAGCCAGCTAAAGCTTTTTCAAAAAGCAAGAAATTGCACCTTACCGAACCCAAAAGTTCGCGACCTTGAGCGATTTTTTAACCGTCTACAGGAGAGGCTTAAAAAGCTTGACAGAAAAAAGGATTATGATGAATTTATAAAAGTTACTAAGAATAATGCCAAGATAATCAGAGAGAATGTTTTGAAATATCTAATGGTAAGGCGTACCAGGAATGAGATTGTCCGATACTTTGCCGATGACCTTAAGAAGCAGGGTTTAAAATTTCCAGAAGTGGATGATCCCAAACAGATTTTCTACGTGTTTGACGATAAGCTTGATAAAGTCTTTACAGAAACTATTACTCTTATAACTTCTTCTGCCTTCAAATATTCTCGTTATACTCCTCTTTTATATCTCAAGGCTAAAATTAGCCAACCAGAGCAGATATCCCAGATTAATATGGGCAAGTTTATGAAGATACTCCTTGTCAAGCGTCTTGAAAGTAGCTTTCATGCCTTTAAAAACACACTTGGAAGATTTATCAAGTCGTATGAGGCATTTATAAAAGAGTATGATAAAGGGCGCGTGTATGTGAGCAAAAAGCATATAAATAAAATCTTTGAGCTTTTAGAAAACGATGACGAAGAAGCAATTCAAAAACTGATAGATGAAGATAAAGCACAGGTTTATGATGCTCAGGACTTTGAGGATAATTTCAGAAAGGATTTAGAAAACGACTTAAAAATCCTTCGTCAGGTTCATTCCCTGTGGTCGATAATCGACTATGACCCCAAAATTGATAAATTTCTTGACCTTCTCAAAAATGATATCATTCTCAAGGAAAGCAAACTGATAGTCTTTACTGAGTCTAAGGAAACCGCTGATTATTTGAAAGACAATATACAGAAGAGGTTTGGCAACATCGTCTTAGGATTTTCTGGGCGCTCAAAAGCTAACGAAAAAGAGAAGGTTATCGAAAACTTTGACGCCAGGGCACGTCATCCTAAAGACGACTATAGAATACTTGTAACTACAGAGGTTCTTTCCGAGGGTGTTAATCTTCACCGTTCAAATGTTGTCATAAATTATGATATTCCGTGGAATCCAACAAGAGTCATCCAGCGTGTAGGAAGGATTAATCGTGTAGACACAAAATTTGAGAAAATCTATGTGTACAATTTCTTTCCTACTACGCAATCAGAGTCAGAAATTGGTTTAAAAGCTGCTGCGGAGGCGAAGATTAATGCATTTATTGAAATGCTTGGTGCAGATGCTAGGCTCTTGACTGATGGAGAACCGATTAAATCACATGAGTTATTTGCCCGGCTAAGTTCTAAGAAGTTACTTACAGGTGAGGACGAAGAAGAGGACAGTGAACTGAAATATTTAAAGATTATTCGTGATGTGCGCGACAATGATCCAGAACTGTTTGAAAGAATAAAACGGCTTCCTAAAAAAGCAAGAACGGCTAAAAAGTTCAAAGGAGCTAATGGTGTGATAACCTTTTTCCGCAAGGGTAAGTTGCGTAAGATTTTTCATGCTGATAAAAGTGGTGTGAGAGAAGTAGACTTCTTTAAAGCAGCAGAAATTTTAAAAGCTGAAAAGGATACCCCTAAAGAAACATTACCTAAGGACTTTTACGACTATTTAGAAATGAACAAAAAAGAGTTTGAGTTCGCAACAGCAGATGAAGTCAGGCATTTCAAGCCAGCAGGTGGTAGAAGTCATGAAACAAAATTATTGCATGTGATTAAAGCAGTCAAAAGCTATAAAGGTTTTACAGAAGACGATGAAGAATATCTTAACAGGATTTTAAAGCTCATAGAAGAAGGTGCTCTTCCGAAACAAACAGCAAAGAAAGTGACAAAAGCAATTACTGGTGGGCAGAATCCACTAAAAATTCTCTCAATTTTTAGAAAAGGAATACCTCAAGAATTTTTTGCCCAGCATATATCAGAAATGGCAGCTGATACTTCAGGCCCCAGAGAGGTAATACTCTCAGAATATTTGATTAGTGGGTGAGACATGAAGGAGCTGCTTGAAAAAACATTTGGTAATGAGTTTATTGAGGCTAACTACAAAGAGCTTATCCTAAATCTTTTCAATAGTTTTGATTTCTCCAAAGAACATACTTTGAAGCATCAGTTTACTGAAACTGAACGGCAAAAACTTAAGGACTTTATCTATCTTGGCACATTTGAAGATACCGACAATAAAAGCCTTGATGTTCTGATAGTCGAATTAAAAGGTGGGAGTAAGGTCGAAAGAGCAAGGAGTCTCCAGAGGAATTTAATCGGAAAATATTTAAAAACTAATCTAAAAGACTCTGCCCTTGTAGCATTCTACTCCAAAGACAATCCCGACTGGCGATTGTCCTTTGTCAAGATGGATTATAAGATTACCGACAAAGGCGTTAAAGTTGATATAGGAACCTCACCTAAGAGATACTCATTTTTGGTTGGTAAAACCGAACCGAGCCACACAGCAAAGAAACAATTCCTACCTCTTTTGACCGATAAAGTAACTCCAACGGTAGAAGAGATTGAAAAAGCATTTAGTGTTGAGAAAGTTACAAAGGAGTTTTACATTGAGATAGCCAAAAAGTTTACAGAGCTTGTAGGTGGAGAAAGAAAGATTGGTTCAAAGAAAATTATTGAGAAGGGTTTTCTTAAGCTTCCTTCTACTATTGACGATACTGTTAAAAAAGAATTTGCAGTAAGACTTATTGGTAGGCTTCTTTTTTGCTGGTTTTTGAAAAAGAAAAAATCAGATGATGGTATTCCTCTTATCCCAAATGAGATTCTATCTTCAGATGCTATCAGACAGTATCCAAACTATTACCACAGTCTTTTAGAGCCTCTATTTTTCCAAGTGTTAAATACACCTATTGAAAACCGCAAAAAAGAATTTAGAAATGAGTTATGGGATAAAATTCCCTTCTTAAACGGTGGACTTTTTGAGCCCCATCGCCATGACCACTATGAGCTTGATGAACTTCTTGGAACTTCAAAGCACATTAATACTTTAAAAGTTCCAGATAAATGGTTTAAAGAGCTATTTGAAGTATTTGAAATATATAACTTTACTATTGATGAAAGCACTACGATTGATGTTGACATATCCGTAGACCCTGAGATGCTTGGGAAAATCTTTGAAAACCTCCTTGCAGAAATAAACCCTGAAACAGGAGAAACTGCAAGGAAATCAACTGGAAGTTACTATACCCCCAGACCAATAGTCGAATATATGGTAGATGAGAGCCTGAAACAATATCTAAAAACACAAACAGGTATTACTGAAGGGAAACTCTCAAAACTTTTATCTTACACCGAAGATGATACAGGACTTACAGAATCAGAAAAAGACTCGATAATTGATGCTCTTGACAGGGTAAAAATCATAGACCCTGCTTGCGGCAGCGGTGCATTCCCTATGGGCATACTCCATAAGATGCTTTTAATACTCCAGAAGATAGATCCTGAGTCTAAAAAATGGCTTTCTAAAAAAATAGCACGAATTGACAATAAGATTTTAAGAAAAGAAGTCGAGAAAAAACTAAAAGCTGAGAACTGGGATTATGTACACAAACTTGGTATTATTCAAAACTCCATTTATGGCGTTGATATTCAACCTATTGCTGTTGAAATTTCAAAGCTTAGGTTCTTTTTGTCATTAATTGTTGATGAAAAGATAGATGATAACAAATACAATAGGGGTATTGAGCCTTTGCCAAATCTTGAGTTTAAATTCGTCTGTGCCAACAGTTTGATAGGACTACCTAAATTCAAGAAAGAAGAAACCATAGATTTATCAGAAGCCACTCAGGATATCCAAAAACTTAAAGATTTAAGGGATGCATATTTTACAAGCTATGGAGCTGATAAGAGAAGAATTGAACAGGAATTTAAGGAAATACAAGACAGGATGTTTGAGCATACCAGAAACTGGATGGCATACAATAAGAAGAGTTTAGATACTCAGACTTTAAGACTCTCACTGTGGAATCCTTTTTCGAATGAGCCATCATCATGGTTTGACCCAGAGTGGATGTTTGGGATTAGAGATGGGTTTGATATTGTGATAGCGAACCCGCCATATGTTAGGCAAGAATTGATCAAGCCTTTAAAGCCAAAACTTAAAGAAGAATTCGGAGAATTCTTTATCTCTACAGCAGACATATATACTTATTTCTATGCTCGCGGACTTAATTTGTTGAAAAGAGGAGGAATCCTCTGTTATATATCAGCAAATAAATTTATGCGCGCTGCTTATGGTAAAAATACGAGACAATTATTAATTGAAAAGGCTCTACCGTTACAGATCATTGACTTTGGAGATTTGCCAATTTTTGAAGCAACGATATATCCAACAGTTGTGTTGGCAAAAAAAGATAACAGTATTTCCTCTTGTCGTATACGCGTATTAAATGTCAAGTCTACTGAGCAATTGAAAAATATTTCAGAAACATTTAGAAAAAATTCTTTTACAATAAAAATTGGAGACCTCTCTACAGAAGGATGGATACTTGAGCACCCTGAAGCTCTAGCGTTAATAAAGAAATTTAATGCTAAGGGGATACCACTTGGGAAATACGTTGACGGCAAGCTTTATCGTGGAATTTTAACTGGTTTTAATAAAGCTTTTGTTATAGATGAAGATACACGAAAGCGGCTAATAGCCGAGGACTCAAGAAGTAAAGATATTATTAAACCATGGCTTCGAGGTAGGGATGTAAAAAAATGGAAAACAGAGTGGGCAAAATTTTATGTTATTTCAATAGCAAGTAGCGCTAATAAGACATGGCCGTGGTCAAAGGTAAAATCAGAAAAAGAAGCAAAACAAATTTTTAGTAAAGAATACCCAGCTATTTTTACTCATTTATCTCAATACGAAGATGAACTTCGGAGGCGAGACGACCAAGGGCGTTTCTGGTGGGAATTGAGGTCATGTGAATACTACAAGGTATTTGAGAAACCAAAGATTACATGGGGGAATCTTGCTACGCATCCAAAATTTGCTTTCGATCCAAAAGGTTTTTATGTGTGTGCACCCGCTAACATTATTCCAACTGATGATTTATATTTATTAGCTATCTTAAATTCTCCAATTTGTGAATGGCTAATAAAACTCCAAGCCGCTGCAAGAAGTGGCGGTTTTCTTGAATATAAACCAATGTATGTTGCAGAAATTCCAATCAAAGTCCCAACTGAAAATCAAAAAAAGTCTATCGAGAAGAAAGTAGAAATGATACTTGCTGATCCCGATAATTCCAATGTTTCTTTATGGGAAGCTGAAATAAATAAACTTATTTATGACATTTACGAACTTACAATTAAAGAGATTGAAATTGTAGAATCTTTTAGCCAGAAATAATTGATGATAAATCTTATTAGCAAAATACTCTGCTCAGCGATTAAGAATTTATTTGAGAACCAGCCTGATATTTTCGATTTTACTTCTCAAACTGGTGAGACGGAATGGAATTTATGTCATCATTTTGCTAATGAAATACACAAATATATTTTTTGTAAAAGAGGAATAAATGCGCTGAATTTTTTAGCAATCGAAACAAAATGTTGTAATGTTGATGTCTCTACAGACATTTAAAAAATTAAAAATTGCTGGATGAAGTCAGCTCTAAACTATAAGTATGGGATGTCTATTAAAAACACTGATAATAACGACTATAAGGTTATGGTAATTCGTGATAGTGAAAAATATTTATTTTGTTACTCAAACGACTGTATTTCACTAAGAGAAATCTCTAGACCTAAACGAAAGCGTTTTGCTGATGTTGTTAATGAAATTTTTTCTATTACAAAAGACAATGACTATCTCAATAGTCCTGAAAAGCAGGCAAAGATAAAAGCCTTGAACGCCAGATTGATAAAACGGTCTATAAACTATACGCGTCCTAAAGGCAAATTTGTGGAGGGGAATGATGAAGCTTGAACCCATAATCTTGGACAAAGGAATATTCTTTTTATATGTCAATTATCCAGTGAATAAACGCCACTCGGAAGTTACCGACTTGTTACCTGCTGTAATTTATTATGCATGGTATGGCAGAAATGCTTGGAATTGGACTTGGGTAGAAAAATATATGAAGTACGGTTTCTTTACTGATATTGAAGAGTGTAAATCATGGATTGAACAACACCGAGTTCAAGGATCTGTGTGGCACATTACACAACTACCGGCATTGTGCTTAAGCCTTAAAAATAATAAGCAGCTCTGGATTTGCAGTGTTAATGAAAAAAATTGGTGGAGTTCTTCAATATTTGATACATCAAAGCTCATATCAGCAATTAGTTCTGGTAAGCTTAGCACATCCGTTCTAGAAGGATGCATTAAAAGTGAAAAATTACTTACCTTTATATCTTCCAAAACAGATAGTTTTGAAAAACTGAGCTTTAATAAAAAATGTCTGGAATGGAAAGCAATTTCTTATGGTGGCAACTATAGATTGGGATGGGAAAATTCATTGAAAATTACACATAGTTATAAGGGTTTAAAATTGATTGTGGAAGCCTTTAAAAAGTCTAGTTCAGTTCTAAAATGATCAATACCACAATAAAACAAAATTTTTTAATTTTGGGTTTTACAGGTCCCCTGAACAGTGGATGTACTACCGCAGCGGAATTTTTTGTTAATAAGCTCGAAGATGAAATTCAAAAATATGTTTCACATTCAGAGCAACCAAAAATAGAAGAAATATATAAAGCAATATCCAGCTTATTAGATAAACATCATCTTAATAAACGCATTCTTAAAAGAAAAAAATTCGAGTTAAACGAGTTATTGAGAACAAGAGAAATCAAAAAGGTTTTAAGCAAGGAAGACATCCCCCAATTTCATTACATTTCAATGAGTAATATGTTGCTGAAATACACTGTTGAGTATCTACTTTTCAATAACATAAAGAGAGTTAATCATAAATATCAAAACATCATTGAATTCATAAAAAAAGAAGATTTTGATAAGAAGGTCATAAAAAGAATAAATAGTAAGATTGAAAATAAAGAATATCAAAAAATCACAAAGGATGAATGCAAGTTTTATGACGATTACCTCGATAAGCTTAATAATTTGATGACAAGAATAAAAAATACTATTAAATCTGAAGCACTAGGTGATATTCTGCAAGATTTAGGTGACAATATAAGAAAGCATGGTAATCCATTTCAGGTTGATGGAGATATCAACAGCGATTGCGTTTCTTTACTTGCTGAACAAGCCAATAAGATTATTAAATTTTTTAGAAATAGACAGGATGATGAATCTAAAAGAAGAGATCATTTTGTAATAGAATGTTTTAGGAATCCTTATGAAGTTGAATATTTCAGGTATAGATATTATGAATTCTATTTGTTTTCTATTTTTGCTGAGGAAAAGGAGAGACAGAAAAGAGGAAACTTTTCAAAGAAAAGAGATAGTCGAGATAGAGGAGAAGGTATTAAATTACATGAGATTTACAAACAAAATGTTTCACGTTGCGTGTATCTATCTGATATCGCCATAAATAACGATTCATCAAAAGAAGACTTCTATAAAAAACTTATGCGATATTATGCGTTAATATTAAGTCCCGGCTGTATTACTCCTACCACCCAAGAGACGTTCATGAACCAAGCTTACTCTCTTAGCCTTAGATCGAGTTGCATATCACGGCAAGTCGGAGCAGTTATAATCGGCAAAAACGGTTATGTAATAGGAGCTGGCTGGAATGATGCAGGGAAAGGACAGGTAGGATGCGGATATCGTCAGGTAATTGATATTAAAAATCTTCCGAATGAAATATTGCCAACCAATCCTATTACAGAGGATAGCTTCAGAAGATATTTAACAAGAACAAAAGGTAAAAATGAATTGTTTTGCTATAAAGATGAATATTCACTTTACATTTTAAGAACAAAATTCAAATCGTTTATGAGACAACGAAAAGAGGCGTTTGACAAGCTTGGCACAAAAGAGGAGCAACGAAAAATGATTGAAGATTGGCTATCGAAAGATATCAAGATCAAAAGGCTTGAATACTGCAGAGCCTTACATGCTGAAGAAAATGCTTTGTTGCAAACTTCCAAAATTGGTGGGATGGGAGTCAAAGGCGGTGTAATCTATACAACTTCTTTCCCTTGTGAATTATGCGCCAAAAAAATATATCAGGCAGGGATAAAAGAAATTATCTATACCGAGCCATATCCAGCAAGTATTTCTCAGGAAGTATTCCTTAAAGACGGGATCAGAAAAATAAAGCTTACACAATTTGAGGGTGTGAAGTCACATAGTTATTTTAGGCTCTTTAAGGCAAGTATGGACAAAAAAGAAATGCAGGCGTTGGTAAAGATCGAAGGAACAAAGAGAAAAGCTTAATTATGTTCGGCCTCGATAAACGGGGAAATTGAGATAGTGGAGGGGAAGTACTAAAGGCTGATATGGATAAAGCTAATTTAAGTGCCATAAGAGAAACCTTTGGAAAAGTCGTTTACACTCACAAAACCCACGAGAAGGCAGCTGAAATATGTGTCTCTAAAACCAAATGGTTTAAAGGGATTAATGTATTCCTGCTTGCATTGACTACAGGTGGTGCATTGGGATCTGTTCTAAAAGGTGAGACATTTATCATTGCGACTTCAATATTGTCTACTACTGCTTTATTCTTCATTATTTACCAATTAAGCTTGAATCCCGAATATGATGCGCTGTTACATAAAAGAACTGCTATAAAATTATGGTACATAAGGGAGCAGTATCAGAATCTTATTGCTGATATTGTCAGCGAAAGATTATCCCCGGATAGGATTGCAGAAAAGAGGGACTTACTTTTGTCTGATCTAAACAAAATACTGCAAGATGCACCCCAAACAGATAGCAAAGCTTATTCTAAAGCGAGGAGAGCCTTAAAGCTTAAAAAAGAAATGACCTTTAGTGATAAGGAGATTGATAGCTTCTTGCCAGAGGAATTACGATTGGGGAAAACAAGATGACGGTTCTCCAGTATTTCAATGACCTAGCATCACGCTTAAATCTGACTAACAAACAGATTGAAAGTGTGAATGCGTCACGCGATAGGATCTTAACTGCCCTGCAGTCTTCTCGTAAAATATCCTTAATTTATCAAAAGCCTTGTTTTTATACGGGCTCATATTCGAGGAATACGATCATCCGTCCATTGGACGATATTGATTTATACATTCGCATTAATTATTCCAAACATGCAGAGGGGAAGAGCCCAAGAGAAATAATAGTGCTATTCATGCAAGCGCTTAAGAAGACACTGCCAATGACACCCATGAAGGTAAGTCCACCCTGTATTGAAGTTAAATTCTCTGATAAAAGATTTGAAGTAGTCCCGGTAGTCTCGTATGAAAATAATGACGACCTGTATGATATCCCAAGTGCTGATTTAAAAAGCTGGAAACAATGTTATCCTAACCTTCCTAACAAGTGGTTGACCCAAGCAAATAAGAGAAATGGAGGCTTGTTCATACCTCTTATCAAAATGATCAAACAATGGATTAGAAATAATAATTTAAGAACAAGAATAAAGTCCTTTCATGTTGAATTGTTAACAGACCGTGTTTTTTCTAAATATAACATTGAAAGTTATCCCAAAGGGATTTACTCTTGGTTTTATGTTGTTAATGAGTTATTTAGACATAATAGCGAACCTTTTATCATTGAACCTGAAGGATATAAATATGTTGATGAATATTTATTCAAGAAACTCCCTTTATTAAGAATATTTAAAAATAAGATTGATAAAGGACTTAGATTATCAGATAAAGCAATAAATTATTGGTTAAAGGGAAAAGACAAAATAGCAATATGTATTTTTAAAAATCTGTTTGGCTCACTCAGCAAGTAAAGAGGGGTTAATTTTAGAGTGGCAAAGAATATATAACCGGATAAAATGCTGCTATGGGAATTGCTAGTGCCGTTGCGCTGAGGGAGTGTCCATCTAACTGTGTAAGTTAGAATAACAGGCAAAACACAGGGGGTGGACAAATGCAGAAAAAGGCCCCCAAGCCTAAGGAAATAAGGGCTCATATCAAAGAGCTACTACTACAGCAAACTCTCCAAGAAGCTACTAGAACTAAACTTGAAGGCTCTCCGTGTTATCCTGAACAGCAGCAACGGTAATAACAATTCTGGACGACCTTGAGGATAAGATTATTGCTATGTACGTCCCCTAATAGACCTTGGGCTTGATGGTAGGAAGGAGCTTTTGGGCTTCTGGACGGACAGAATGGAGAGCAAGGGATTCTGGCTTGGAGTTCTCAATGACTTAATGAAGGATCGAGGAGTAAGAGATGTCTAGACGGACTTAGTGACATTGAGGAGGCAAGGTCAGAGTAGCCTTCCCTCATTCATTCAGGTGCATAGTGCATCGCTCTACATGGCTACATTTGAGCTTGAGAAGAAATGGGCAAAGCCCACAGGGATTGGGTACAATCTATGCACAGCTTGCCATCCTTTTTGAGAACAGGCTATCATGAGTAAAAGGATTTACACAGTTGATGAGACAGTCCCTTAGATTTATATCTTTATATTTTTAAGTATTCTTTCCCGTTTTTCTGCTTCTGCTATTTCGTGCTCAAGACGCTTCCTCATTTCCATTTCCCTTTTGTGTGCCTGTTCATCAAGGAATGCTTGATAGTGGCTTACAGCCAAATTCATGTAGTCCTTGAGGGCATTGGTAACCTGTTGAGCATAACGCTCTTTAATCGGAATAGAAACCTTATTTCCGGAAAAAGAAAACATTTGTGGTGACCATATACCAGTATGACTATATGAACCCTGTGGATTATTAAACCATTGTATTATTCCAGCTTCGGGAGTGCGGTTCAGTTCAAATATTAAATTTCCGTTTTGATAGTCTACCGCTACCAATTTCACGGGTGCGACCTTACTAGCCTCACTGGTGGGCACCACCTCATTGCGTTTCTTATCAAGTTCCTGTCGTGCTATAAATTGATTCTTTCGTCCAATCAGTTCTTTTTTAACTTCATCAATAGATATTGGACGGGCATTGGGGTTCTGCTGTATCATCCGTTCTACAAGGCCATCCAGATAGGCATAATCATCAGAAACACTGCTGATAGTTTTATATCCAGCTCCCTGAGGAACATCTCCGGTAAACATTTCGTTTAGGATTAAGCCGAGAGAATATATGTCTGCTCTTTGGTCAACCTCTGCTCCTTTTTTTCTCTGTTCAGGTGCTGAGTAACGAATATTGGCCATTCGTGAAGCAGGCTTTGTGACAACTTCCGTTGCTATAATGTCTTCCTCAAAATGAGCAATACCAAAATCTGCGATGACAAGAACATCATCTGTCGGGTTAAAAAGTATATTTTCGGGCTTTAAATCACGATGCCATACTTTAAAAAGATGCGCAGCTTCAACTCCATCAAGGATTTGGCTATATAGAGGAAGAATTTTATGATGATCTATAGAGTCATTTATAAGAGTCCTTAAAGTTTTAGGGTAAAATGGCATTACATAGAATGGACACCTTACATCATGCAAATTAATGAGACCATGATCTATTACAGAAATTACATTTTTATGTTGATTCCTCTCACAGAATCGAATTTCATTTTTAAACCGTTTTTTACGTTCGGTATTCACGTGGTCGGGGAAAAGGCATTTCACCGCAAATTCCTTACCATCGACATCAACAACTTTATATACTCGACCAGAACCCCCTTCCCCCAAAACACCAGTTACCCTATATGTGTTAAAGGTGGTATGAAAAGTCTTCGGTTTTTTTGCCATTCCTTATGAATCACCTTCCTAACTGAAAGTACAGGGCACTGTCTATATCATCTATGTCGATTACAACTCGTAATCTACTTATTTAAGTTGGTCTTGTCAATATCACCTTCAGGAAGAAGTTGATAACCAAAAGTCATTTTCATATTGCATGTAAAGTTAGCAGATCCTTTGAGGTCAACATCTTCTGCTCCTCCCAAATTTACACTTTGCGGTAGTTTCTGTCAATTGTTTGTTCATACACAAGGTAATCGGGTTGCCCTTCTTTTTCTTTCTTCTCATTCATGTAAATGGATACATGAATCTTCCCACCATTTGTGTTAAGGTATCCTGCCAGATATTGTCTGTTTTTCTTATCTCTTTTCAGCCATAATGAACCAATTTTTGTAAATGCCATTTTGCTCCCTCCTCTCTTTTGATATTGAATTTTGCTTCACACGCGAGGTGCCGTAATGCAAGGGTACGGGACTCCAAGGGTCAGAGAGGCAGGGGGTGGGGGGGTGATCGTTGACGTCTGATATTTAGTGTGCCCAGATTGTGCCCATTTTGTGCCCGTGAACTCATAATTCTACCTGATCTCACCTGATTCCAGCTAACATGGAAAAAGGGGACAAGCCCCTGAAAATAAAGGAAAAAACCCTTAAAATCAGGGGCTTGCGGTGATCGCGAAAATAGGCTGTTTTCGCCCTTAGGATCCAGTGGGGTGACCCGTGGGGGTTCAACTCCCCCCTCTCGCACTTCCTTAATTAATTAAAATTACGCCTGCCTTCCGCAATACCCCCTGAAATCAGCACGATGAAAACCGGCTGAGTGTGTATTGTCCTCCAAAAGTAGGATTGTCTTTAAAAAATATTTTTTGATTTTCCTACTTGTGGGGGATGTTTTGCCACCGGAAATTGTATAAGTTTAAAGTTCAGGTATTATCCGGCTGTATCCTGAGCGGAGACTTTATGGACAACTGCCCGGCATCAGAGAAATGTAAAAGAGTGAAATTTGGAGCGGATATTCTTAAGTCTCTAAAAAGGTATTTATACGGCGCGGTTAGATTGCTCTTGAATATATTATCAGACCAAGCGCTTTTAATCCCTTTGGTTTTCGTTATAGTTGTAGGAATATTTGTTCTAATTGGTATATCCTTTTTGCCTTATAGATTCTAAATAGCGGTTAAGCATAGCGGGGGGAAAATGCCAGATTGTGAACACTTAACCGGATGTGTCTTCTTTGCTGAAGACAGTATGAAAGGTATGCCTAAAGTTGCACAACTTTTCAGAAAAAAATACTGCAGAGGAGATAACTCTGAGTGCGCAAGATATATGGTTTTTAAAGCAGGAATAAAGATTCCCTCAAATCTTTTCCCCAACGACATAAGAAGAGCCAAAGAGCTTATCTCAAAGAGAAAAAAGTAATTTTCTTTTCCCTTCTGTCCTACCATTGACTTTAAAAATACAGCTTCTATATAGTATAAAATTATAAATTTAGGCTGCTGGGGGAGGAATTATGATGTCTAATAGTATGTCAGTACGGTGGAGGGTGATGATTACACTGGCAATCGCAGTGGGTTTTTTTGTCAGTGTTATGGTATACAGGGATGGGTATTTTTTGGTTTCCGGAATTGACTCTGCGTGTATTGCATTGGCAATGGGGTTATTTTTTAGAGGGTCGAACTCAAAAGACATAAAGGAGCTGGCAGAGCGTCTTTCAGGCAAGGACCTTATGCTTGAAGGCCTGCAGGTTGATGAGAGGGATGAGACAGTAGTGCGTCTTAAGAATGCAGTGCGTCAGATAGGCGGTGAGATAGACTCTATACT
>Ga0180887_114_pt1 | contig 47177 bp, 55 predicted proteins | sample Deesub1362A_J573_FD_124184 | JGI IMG/M metagenome (GOLD analysis project Ga0180887, IMG submission 124184) | Archaeoglobi archaeon JdFR-42 | reverse complement strand
AAGACCATGCATACTCAGGAGGTTGATTACTGGAACGAGCTGGATAATGGAACGAGGATTGGTAAGAACATATACGACAGAATGAGTATGATGACGCAACGGCAGTTCTCATTATATGGAGAACTGCCAGTTATTGAAAACGTAATGTTGGCTCTCGATGATGCTGGAATACCTAAACATATGCAAAGACCCCTTGCCGTTAAATTATTATCACAAGTTAAGCTTACTCATAGAATTACTCACGTAGCGAGAGACCTCAGTGGAGGGGAAAAACAGAGGGTTGTTTTCGCAATGTGTATCGCAAAAAACCCAATATTAATTCTGGCTGACGAACCTACTGGAACCTTAGACCCAATAACCGCTCAAGCGGTACATGAAGTGATTAAAAATGAAATAAACAAGGGCATGTCTATGGTGATAACATCTCATTGGCCTGAAGCAGTTGCAGAATTGACATCAGAGGCTATATTGCTCGAAAAGGGTAAGGTTACTGACCAAGGCAATTCCCAAGAAGTGGCAAATAAATTCCTCCAGAAAGTGAAAAAAATTAAAAAGGTAAGGAAAGTGGTAGATAAACCATTAATCGCTTTCAAAGGAGTCAAAAAATACTACTACACTTTTGATAGGGGTTTGATAAGAGCAGTTGATAACGTTGAATTTGAAATTCATGAAGGAGAGATTTTTGGGATAGTTGGTGTGAGTGGAAGTGGGAAGACAACGATCTCTAAAATGATCGCGGGACATGTCATGCCATCCCACGGATTACTAAGGATAAGATCAGATGGTCAGTGGGTAGACATGAGAATGGTGGGACCGGAAGGGAAAGGGATGGTGACACCCAATATCGCGATTCTATACCAAGAATATACACTTAGTCCTTTAAAGAACATATATGAGAACTTAGAAGGGGCTTTGAAGACTGAACTTCCTGCTGAACTGGTTGCAATGAAAGTCAATGAAGTGCTTCAAGCAGTAGGATTTACAGACGAAGAGATTGATAAAATATTGTACATGCTTCCTGAACAGTTAAGCGAAGGAGAGCGACACAGAATCGCTATAGCAAGAGTGCTGATGAATGACCCCAAAGTGGTTATACTAGATGAACCAACAGGAACTGCTGATCCGATTACCAGAGCTGAAATAGCTGAGTATATTAGATATGCCAGAGATAGACTTGGCCAGACATATATTATTGTCTCTCATGACATGGACTTCATTGATATGGTATGTGATAGGGCATTATTGATGAGAACTGGAAAAATAGTAGAAATTGGAGACCCGACGAAAGTTGTAGAAACAATGAGAGAAGTCGAGACTGCAATGGGATAATCCTACAGTTTTCCTATATCATCTAATCCCCTATTTTTTTGGAGATGATCTGTTAGGGTTTTCCTGTATTTTGTATATCGGCCCACATCAATCAGGTATGGAACCATTAATGTTCTCTCTGCCACCTCTTTGATTTTTCCTATTACTTCATCATCATCTATTTCAATCCAGATCCTCCCAACTTTAACATCCAGTTTGAAACTACTTTCCTCATCTACTTCCAAAGTTCTACGATAGTACGTTGGACCATGAAATGTTATTTTGGTTATACCTCTGACATTTTTTAATTCTCGGAGAAAGTAAACCACTGTATCGTCACTAAGCAACCTTTCAGGGAATATTAGAACTTCTTTCCTGAATTTTTCCTCCATTTAACCACCATTTCACTTAGCTTTTGTTTTTAACAGATTTTCAAGCTCAGTTTCATCCTCAACTTCCCCTAACAGGGTTCCATCTTCTACCTTCACTATTCTATGAGCGATTTCTTTCAATGCAGTTCTGTTATGGCTCACTATAAGCATAGTTATACCGAGTTTATTGTTTAGAGTTTTTAATACGTTACATAGCATCCTAGTGGTGATCGGATCTAAATCTGCAAAAGGTTCATCTAATATTAAAATATCTGGGTTCATAGCCATTTCTACTCCAATAGCGACTCTTATTTTCTCACCACCTGAAAGCTCAAATGCTCGTCTTTCCAAAATATCAGCAGGCAGCTCTAACTGATAAAATAAGCTTTTCACATCTTTATGATCTACAGGGACATAGGGTAACGACAAAAAAAAGTCTGCCAATTCGTCTTCGTTCAAACCGATCTGATAAACAATATCCCTTTGTATCTCTGGTGGAAGATGTGCCAACCTCAATAAGAAATCTACACTTTTATCAGTCAGATCAAAGTCCTCAATTATTTTCTTAATATCATCTTCTGTAAGGGTAGCCAATCTTTTTTTACTTAATATGATATCAAGAATTGAGGCATAATAGGTCAAATCAAACTCCTGTCTCACTAGTCCGATTCTTTGTCTTGCAAGAGCATTAAGAAGGCCTAATTCGCTGATTATTGCTGTAAACTCTTTCCCTATAAATGTAATCCTGCCCTCGTTTGGTAACTCCAGACCTGATAGCAATCTCACTAGAACAGTTTTTCCACTACCTGAAGGTCCGATAATACCAAGTATCTCCCCCCTAAACACTTCTAATTTTTCAACACCTAACTCAAATAATTGTTTTAAGTTATAGTGAAAATACTTCTTTTTTACATTCTCTACTATAAATGCCGGCTCTTTCTTTTTCAATGGTTTCAAAGTTAATGGAGGTTCAAGCTCTGAAAGAAACAGGTCAATTCCTTCAGATACATTTCCGTCGAAACTAATCCTACCATCATCTAATAGAACCAACCGATCAGATAATTTTTCATGTATTTCAGGTAAATGAGATACCATTATTACTGCCATATCATGTTCATTTCTGAGATTTCTAATTAACTCAATTATATCGACTCTCTTGTCAGGAGAGGCCATACTCAACGGTTCATCTAGCAGAAGAATTTCAGGATTTAGCACTAGCTGTCTTGCGAGTACAAGCCTTTGCTTCTCTCCTCCGCTTAATGTATGAGCAGATTGATACCATTTATGGTCCAGTCCAACAATTCTTAAGTATCGTATCGACTCTCCTTTCAACTCTTCATATTCCTTTGAATCTTCAGGTGGTAGGTCTAAGGTTTCATCTCCGGTTTTTAATGCATACAGCCTTTTCATTATGTTTTCAACAGTTGTTAATCCCCATAAACTAAAGGATCTTTGATACTGATAGGCAGACTTACTTTTCACTTTCTCAAATTCATATTTTGGGGAATCAGGAGTAAGCCTCACATCACCGATTCTGATATGTCCCCTATCAAATGGCTCAATTCCTCTGATTATTCTCAAAAGTGTGGATTTTCCACTACCACTTTTTCCGATAACACCTAGAATCTCTCTATTTTTAACCTCAAAAGATACGTCATCAAGAGCAATTTTAAAAGTCCCGGACGTAAGATGGTATCGCTTAGTCAATCCTTTGATCTCAATGAGGGACATCTATCATCAATTATCAGAATTGTATTAATATACTTAACGGTCTCTATTACACCATGGAGAGTATTAATTCAGACCTGTTTAATGTAAGTGTTTTAGTTCTTAAGATATGTTTATCTAAGAAAATCTCTAAATGCAATTGGATATGTTCATTAAAACTTTTCAATTAACAGCTCATTCGTATATCTTAAGATGCTATAAAAGATAAAAAAATTGAAAAATAATCTATTAACTTATTAAATTAAATTCTTTCAGTTTCTTCAAAAACTCATTAACATCTTTTTTTAAGGTATCCATATCAACCTCATAAGTTTCAAATAACGCATCTATGATATCCTCTAACCTGGCGCCTTTTTGAATAAGCTTAATAATCACTGATCCAGACTCATTTACTTCATACATCTTGTCTCTGTTCATATCCAAGAGTATCAGCCCTCGTTCACTTTCTCTTGTTGTAAATGTGGCCTTCTCTTCAACCGTTATAGCACTTCTGAGCTTTATAGTTTCCACATAGAACACCTCTCATAATCCAGCTGCTGAGTCAATTAATCCAGATAAGCTTGTCCATTCTTCTATTTTAGGCACTTCATACTTTTTCTTTTGCTCTCTCTTCTCTTCTCCGTTTTCCATACCGACGCCTCCAGCATTCACGCGATTTTTAAACTATCAATATATATCATTTTCGTTTTACATATAGTTTACGTTATCCTATCAATTAATTTTTATTTTTATTCTTAATATATGAAAAATATCTATTGGGATATAAAAGTTCAAGGTTTTAATCTTGTTAAGGTTATAAATAATATCACCTGACCCAACACTACTTAACTGGTTATAAAGAATAACAAAGAGATTTCTGGGAAGAAATCCATTTCTGTTTTGTTACAATAATTCTTTTAAATGTGTTATTAGCTTATTTCGATCTTTCAAAAGATTTAAAAGATGGTATGAATCCCTCCCAGAACACAAATCCAGCGTTTAATACAATGATCAGAAAACCAGATCACAAAAGAGTAACTGGCTGTCTATGTAACTGTTATCAACTCTTTAATATCTTCTTCAAGAAAATTAATTTCCCTCGTATAGCCCTCTTTTAAATTCTTTTTTATCATATCAATGGAAAATTTAAGGGGAATTAATTTGAAAATAAGTATTTCAGGATCGGTTTTCGGATCATTTTTCATGGAATCCAGCTCCTGTTTTATGATTTCAATTTTCCGTTCCACTTCATATGAATCAGACAGAACTTTTCTTAATTCTACAAGTAGTTTTGCAAGGTGGAGACCTCTTTCAGTTAAAGTCGTAACCCGAATTCGTCCTTCCATTTTCGTCTCAACCAGACCCTCTTTTTCCAGCTTTTGAAGGACGGAGATGACATGAGCAAAGGGTGAATCTACTCTTTTGGCTATCTCAGAGGGGAAAGTGCTCTCAAGCTCATATATTGTAGTGACGATTTTTGGTGGCACTCTATTCAGAAAAAGGGACTCAAGATCCATGGCCTTCCCTCTCAGATAAAATGTTTTGATCTCCTTTTTTCGATTCGTTAGCAAACCATATAACTCTCTGAGGGAAAGGTATCTCTATTCCCGCCTCCTCTATAGCCTGCTTGATTTTCCAGAGTAAATCTGTCTTAACTCCAAACCATACCTGAGATGGAGCCCATACCCTGACAGTTAGATTAACACTATTTTCTCCAAGTTCATTGACAAATACCTGGGGAGATGGGTTCACCAGAGCAAAAGGATGTTCATCGATGACCTTTTTAATTATCTCAATTGCTCTTTCCGCATCATCACTGTAGCGTATACCAACAGTATACTCAAACCGCCTAACTGTGTTATATATAAAATTCCTGATGTTAGAGTTGAATACCTTCTCATTAGGCAGTCTTACGTAAATACCATCCCAGGTTCTTATTCTGGTTGAAAACACAGATATGTCTGTTACCACTCCAGATACACCACCAATGTCCACCTGATCTCCAATGTTCAGGGGTTTATCTATAAAAAGGAATACTCCAGAAATAAGATTTGACACAACAGTCTGGCTGGCAAAACCCAGCATTATCCCTAGAATGCCACCTGCTACCAGCAATCCAGTTAGATGAATCCCTATCTGAGGGAGAACGGCAATTATGGCTATAGCAAGAATTCCATAGTATGCAGCTTTTTCAAATAAAACCAGAGTATTAGCAGGCACGATATTTTTCAAGGAACGCCTCAGACTGACTCTTACGACCCTTGCAATTATCACTGCCAGTGCCAGAGTAAAGATTACCACCAGAAGATCTTTAACGGTTACATTTCCCCATACGGGAAAGCCCAGTAGATCGATCATGCATATCCCCACCACATGGTAAACTTCTTTCGATCGAAGACTTTCTTCGACTGCACAGCTTTACTGACAAGTTGGCGGATCAGAATGCTCCGTTTGAAACCTTCTCCAGGACTTCTTTCCGACATCCAGGTGTTGGCCAGATCCTTATCGGTCACTTCCATGTAGGAATCGGCAATCCTTACTCTGTTCTCATCGAGAAAGAGTAACATACCCATAGAATCCAGAACCACTTTAGATATGGTTACCCATTCTTTATATTTGTTTCTTAGATGGAGTAACCCAACAGCCCTTGTAAAGGGATCTTCATCAAAATCCTCAGCATAAACATCTGATCTGTGGTGCCTGCAAATTACGCCCTTTTCAATCGGTCCATATAGGGTATACTTTGCCTGTTCCAAGGTAAATACATCCACCATCTCAACATCTTTCTTCCCACTCAGAAAAACTCCAATTTCTACTGGAGTGGTAAAATATACAGAATGATTCCCGTTAGGTTCCAAGACGATTGGCGTATTCATATGAACACATATAAAATCCGTTATTTTCTGAGGAGTAAATATTGCAGGTATCGGATTCAGGATTAAATTTCCTGAAGTAGATCGAATCACGAGTTCCTTAGTTTCATTACCCGGACCAACTCTTTTATAGAGGGCACCTCCATTGAGCTTCTCCATTTCTATAGTAACATCCCGTATCTGTATTCTAGTATCTTCAATCTTGTATTTTCCATAGGACATTCCATTTATAGAACAGGACGAGGGTATTTAAGTTTTTGGCTGGAGAGGGAGTATATGGAAAAATCTTAAATTATTTTAAGGTGAATATGTTATTATATGTTATATACCCCGGTTGTCTTCCATACATACAGATAATCAAACAATGAGTTGGGGGGTTAAATGAGAGAGATCCAAAGAATTAAAACAGGTATAGATGGCCTGGACGAAATGTTGAATTCAGGCATCCCTAAAGGACACATAGTGACTCTTACCGGTCCAACTGGAGGTGGAAAAACTACAGTGGCTCTTCAGTTCACCCTATCATGCTTGCAGCAAGATTTGAGCTGTATTTATATCACTACCAGTCAGAGTCCAGAATATCTGATACAGATGGGAAATATGTTTGGATGGGACTTTGAAAAATATATGCAATCAAACCAGCTAGAGTTTAAATTTATCCTTCCTGTGAAAATAGCATCAACTCCAACAAGGAGGGATCTTTCTTACAGCAGGCATATCAATGGGATTCCATACACAATTGAAGTGACATCTGATTATCTGGCTCGTCTTCCTGCTGCTCTAATGGAGAGCTCAGTTGATGTAATCGTGATAGATTCCATAACAGAGTTTCTATTGCTCTGTGCGGATGAAGTTGAACGGAGAGGGAGGGTCATCCATATTATGAACATAATGAAAGAGAAGGATTCCACAGGTTTTATAGTTAAGGAGGAGAGTAAAGAGTTTTCTTCTGTGGAATTGCTCTCAGATGGGGTAATCAAACTTGAAAGATTAGTTCTAACAGAGAAAGGGGAGAGTGTAAATGTTATGCGGATTGTTAAAATGAGGCTAACAGATCACTCAAAAGATATAAGAGAGTATAAGATTACGTCTGAAGGTATCAAGATATTCAGCAAATTTGGTATTATATGAGTGGAGATGAAAATGGAGACAATACAACTAGTATATAGTTCAGCAGACCACATTAAAGAGGATTTCTTTAAACATCTGAAAAAAATCATAGCCAATAGAACTCATGATTCTATTATCTGGATCTGTTTCGACACCCCCGCTCCTGTGATGGCTGAAACAATTTCTGAAAAACTACAAAAAGAGCATTACGAGAGAATATACTATATTGACATGATAAGTAAAACTGAGGGATTGTCCAAGAAAGAGGAACACAGCATTTTCTCTGAAAAACCAACAGATTATAACTTTCTGCTTACTGAATTGGATACTCTATTAAAAGGAAAGGAAATTGTAGTGTTGGATAACATAAATTCCCTTTTTGTTTTTGATGAGCAGAGAAGAATTATGGTATTTCTGAAAAATCTGTTTAATATGATTGCAGAGAAGGGCAGCGTCCTTCTTACATATCTCATCAAAGAGTCACTTGGAAAAGAAGTGGAGAACACCATATTGGGTATAGCTGATGTGGTAGTTTCCCCAAAAGAGATGGAGCGCCAAAAAAAACCTGATTTGCAGAACATGACGTTGAGAGATGTATTCTCCATGAGAAGTCCCCTGATATTTTTCGTCTATCTGGTCCAGACCATAGTTCTTGTATTCCTGATTCTAGTTCTGATTTACATCATAACGAAAGGATGACGAAGGCTGGTAATTGGTAACAGACATCTATTTGTTCCATAACATCCAATGGAGTATCATGTATAGATTGGAAATTGAGGTTGAGTCTATAAAAGGGTACTGTTCAGCCGGACTTTCCAAAGGAGATACCTTCATAGTAGAAGACCCAGTAATACTTTCTGATGGACCAATCTGCATTTATGCCCTTGGAGCCCTTATGCCGTACCTTACTGCCTTATATAGAAACACAGACAGAGATGACTGGATTAACCAAGTCGATCGCCTCCAGTGCCCTGATGCAGAAAATGTCGTTACTTTCGTAATAAAAAGAGTGATAAAAGAGTAATAAAGAGGAGATAACTTCAAATTACCATTTTCAAAAAAGGTAGGAACAACTTTCCAACAGCCAATTTTAGCGGAAGGTAACCTCTAATTATATGATACATATCTTTTTCTGTCACGAGTTTTTCAAACATCCTTACCATTCTGGCATCATCCTTCGAAACCAGGTCCCACATACTTTTTATGGCATAGCTCCTCATAAGAGCATCCATCAGCTGGGTTTTCCATTCTGTTTCATACTTGGATAAAGCTATACCTTCCCTTACATGCATTGAGGCTATCTTTCCTGCAAGATTTCCACAAACCATTGATGTAGGGATGCCAGCCCCCACATGAGTTATGATTTGACTTCCACTATCTCCTGCCAACAACACATTATCTACTACAGTTTTCCCAGGCAACCCTATGGGAACCACTGCTCCAACTTTATGGATTATCTTCGCCTTTTCGAAATACTGCTTGGTAATATCCAGTTTATGCAAGAACCGGTCCATGGTTTTATGGATGGTATCTCCCTTTCTCGCATATTCTTTCCTGAATCCAAGACCCACATTGGCTAGTCCATTACCTTTTGGGATTATCCATGCATATCCACCAGCAGCAACTTCCTGTCCTACGAACATCTTAACCACGTTTTCATCCGTCTCTACATTGTCCATTAGATATTGAATAGTAGGGCAGAGCTCATTCCTCAATCCCAGATGACGGCCGATGACAGAATGCCCTCCATCTGACGCTATGATAACTTTTCCCGAAATAGTGAGTTTCTTTTTTGTTTCTAGATCTCTGACATCAAGCTTCTTCCTATTATATCCTGTAATCAAGTGTTGAGTCAGAATGGTGGCATCACCCTTGCTAGCAACATCCTGTACCATCCTATCTCTCTCAATTATGTGAGACTTAAATGGAACTTTGAAACTCTTACCATTGGGGATTATCAGCTCAATATAATCTGTTTCATTGGTAGAATACTTTCCCGGAATTTCAAATAGCTCATAGGATTTCAGATCAGGTAAAAGACGTTTCATCTCTTCAACATAAGGGACGAGTTCTCCACATTCAACCGGATATCCCAGAGTTCTCCGCTTTTCAATTGCTATAACATCCGTTCCTGATAATGCTTTCAAAGCGAAGCTACCTGCGACATTAACTCCAGCGACAATCACCTCTGCGTCCATTGCTGAATGGATTAACAGGAGGGGATATAAAAACTTTGGGAATTGTCTTCTTCCAAGTGAAGAGGTCAAAGAAAGATTTCTCACCGTTCAGATCTTCTTCCATAAAGACAGTATACCAGCACCAATGAGGAAAATCCCTACCACGATTCCTATCTGAATCAATATTCCAAAAATTCCAAAAAGGATGCTTATCACCCCACCAATTCTTCTGGTTCTGGAAAAATAGACAAGTATCAGAGGGATCACCCCAATCCCAGAGGCTATTAAAATGAATGAACCAAGAATTCCCATGAAAAATCCACCCACATCATTTGTAGTTTTTGCAATGGAAAGAATGAACATTCCAAAAATCATCTGTAATACGATACCAACAAGAATGAGATACCAGCTTTTAAATCTCATAGGAAGAGCATTTTCTGGTTAAAACTTAAATGTTTTTGGAAGAGGAATAAATAGTTGAGAATAAATAATTAGGCGAAGAAAATTACTGGTTCAACTTATCTACCAGTTCCGGGATGATTTCAAAAATGTCACCTACCACTCCATAGTGGGCCACCTGGAATATAGGTGCCTCAGGATCCTTATTTATGGCTATTATCAGATCTGAATCTTTCATCCCCACGATATGCTGAAAAGCACCACTTATCCCTAGGGCCAGATACAGCTTGGGTTTTACAGTTTTGCCAGATATGCCCACCTGTCTCTCTTTGGGGAGCCATCCAGAGTCTATCACAGGTCTGGAGCCTGCAACAACTCCGTTTATCATCTCTGCCAGCTCTTCTGCTAGTTCAATGTTAGCCTCATCCTCGATGCCTCGACCCACTGAAATGATAACATCTGCCTTTGAGATGTCTACACCTACGGTTTCAGGCTCGATGTACTCAATAAACCTTTTCTTAAGGGTTTCAGGTGGAGAAAAAGATCTTTCAATTATCGATCCTTCTTTTCCTCCAACCTCATCCTTAAACTCTCCCTGACGGATGGTCAGAACATAACCTTCACTTTCCTTGAGCTTCAATTCAGCAAGCAATTTGTTATTATACACATACTTATGGACCACAAGTCGACCGTCTTTCTCTTCAATCCTAACTATGTCAGTTACAATAGGAAGATCAAGCTGATCAGCTACATACGGTGCCAGATCCATACCCATAGAGGTATGACCCATTGCCACAATGTATGGCTTTCTCTCTTCAATGACTTCTTTGAGGGCATGCCAGTAAAGTTCAGAGTTAAAATTCTCAAGGCTATCATCCTGAATCAGCAATACTTCATCTGCTTTATCAGCAAGCTCTTTTGCGATCTCCTTTACGTCATTGCCCAGCAAAATACAGGTGATTTTCCCATTCACACACTTTGAAATGTTCAGCAGTTCATAGGTTATAGGTCTAACCTCACCCTGTCTGATTTCAGCAACAACCAGAATTTCCTTCATATCAATCCCCTCTCTTTAAAGATCTCAAGAAGCTTTTCAGCCACTTCGTCAGGAGAGCCCTCTATCATCTCAGCAAGACTTACAGGAGGTTTATAAAGCCGTATTAGCTCAGCATACTCTTCTCCCTTGATCCCTTCTTTTTCTATCAATTCCTTCTTTTTTGCCCTTTTTATACCCATTATAGAGACATATCGTGGCTCGTTAATCCCAGACTGAATAGTCAGCACACAGGGCAGATCAACTTCCACTTTCTCTTCTAGACCTCCCTCCAGTTCTCTCCTAGCAGTCAGTTTTCCATTTTCCATCTCAATTCCTGTGACAATTGTGGCATGGGGAATTCCAAGCATAGAGGCAAGCATGACTCCCACCTGAGCGTTACCCGTGTCGGCTGCCATGAGACCCGTCAGAATGAGATCATAATCCATTTCCTTTATCACGTCAGCAAGCATTTTAGCAGTGTTATGGCCATCAAGAAAGGTATCCTGAGATATTTTTATAGCCTCATCAGCTCCCATAGCAAGAGATTCCCATAGTACGTCATCACTGTTGCTCCCGAGAGATATTACCGTGACTTTCCCACCATTATCCTCTTTTATACGTATCCCTTCTTCGAGAGCGTATTTATCCCATTCATTAATGCCAAGAGTGAGAATTTCTCTTTCCACACCTTTTTCATCCTTTGAAATGATAACTTCTGATTCTGAATGAGGTGCTTCTTTGACACATACGATTATGTTCATGTTAGAGACCTCCGGATACACCTTGGAGTCCAGTTATTTATTTTTTTATATTTTTCACTCAAAGAGGGTAATTGTAAAGTAATGCTTTACAAATTGTGAGCATACGTCTTACAATACTTTTATATAGTGGAAGATGGCGACCAGTGTAAGGAGGAATGTATATTGGCTGAAATTACGGAAGTGAGGATATTTAAATCCAAAATGGACGGTACTATTAAAGCCTACGCGAGTGTAACCCTTGATGGAGAGTTTGTGGTCAAAGGGTTAAAGGTTCTCGAAGGAGAGAACGGTCTTTGGGTAGGGATGCCTGGGAAAAAAGACCTGCGCAGCGGTGAGTTCAAGGACACGTTCCATCCAATTACAAGAGAGGCAAGAGATAAGATTACCTCGGCCGTTCTTGAAGCTTACGAGAGTGCGGAATAACCATCATCGATTGAACGGGGATCAAAATAATTATCTTTTACATTATATTATTTATTTTCATGGATGTTGATGCTGCTGAATGCTATAAAGGCATAACGATCCTTCTACTTTGGAGAGCTATAAACTATAATACAATTAACAACAAGTAGAACATGATCCCAATACCCTGATTGCTCTTTGAAAATACGGATACTGGGGATTCTCAGGAGTCTCAGATATGGCCAATATTAACAGTAAGCCTAGATATTTTTCCCGAAGAAGTCCAAGAATACCTTAATGGATACTTCCAGATGACAGACTTGGCATCTTCTCCCTGATCAGCTTTATTATCGATAAAGTATTAGATCAGATACAAGACGCATAATATGCTTGTATGCTGGATTCGTATGTCTCACCACATTGTGAACATGACGATTTTTTATTTAAGATAAATATATAGGTAATGAAGTACTCAATCTTTCTCATGGGTAAAAAGGTAACAAGAATTGGAGTCTCTATTCCAGAAAATTTGCTTAAACGATTCGATGAACTTATCTCAAAAAGAGGATATTCATCTAGGTCTGAGGGGATTCGAGATGCCATAAGGACGTATCTTTTGGAATACGAATGGATCGACCAAGAAATAGGAGAAAGAGTGGGAGTTATTACAGTCACTTACGATCACAGTCTTAGGGGTCTAACAGACATAATTCTTGACATTCAGCACACTCATTCTAACCTGATTTCAGCTACTATGCATGTACACCTTGGAAAAACCTGTATGGAAGTTATTCTTGTCAAGGGAGCAGTAGAAAAAATCAGGAATGTAGTGGATAGATTGATGGCTCTCCGAGGGGTTAAACATGTCAAACTCATCACTACTCTGACCGAGGAGGACATATGATCAGGTCTGAAAAACTCAAAAGTCACCAGGTTAACCTAATTGGGAGAGTCCAAAAAGCTAAAGATTTTGAAGATCTGAAAAAGATTTGCAGAGATGCTACCACCATAGAAATGGAGTTCATAGAATGGGGAGTAACTACCATAGACATTCATTTTTTTATCTCATCCACCCGAGATGAAATTACAAGAAAGGCTATAGATCTTGTGGTATCCGATATGATTGACGAGGGCTGGAAAAAGCCTTATGAAAAATTTGCATGGGTTGCTGTCGGTAGTGAAGGTCGTGAGGAGCAAACCTTATTCACAGACCAAGATAATGCCCTTATTTATGAAGATGGTGAGGATGCAGCAGCTGAAGAATTTTACAAAGAAATGGCTATACGTGTAGTTGATAAACTCGAAGAAGTTGGTTTCAGGAAATGTCGTGGAAAAGTTATGGCATCTGAAGATGGATGGAGAGGCAGGCTATCTTGGTGGATATCTAGGATAGATGAAAGTTTTTCAGAAAAAAAGGATCTGTCCAGAACTCTACTTTTTTTGACCATTATCTTGGACTCCAGACATATAGCGGGAGAAGAGCTTCTCACTCAAATCGTCCGAAAGAGACTGATGGAGGTGGTAAGGCAGAATTTTTTAACATTAAGCTATATGGCATTAGATGCCGGTCATAAGCCTGTAGGAATTAACATCTTTGGAAAATTTGTGCTTGAAAAGAGAGGTACCCATAAAGGGAAGTTAAATATAAAAGCGGTGGGATGTCGTCCCCTTGTAGTAAATGTACGCATTCTAGCCATAGCCCATGGCATTGAAGAGACGAACACCATCAAAAGAATATGGAAGCTCAGGGAAAAAGGAGTGATAAACAGCGAACTAGCAGAAGATCTAGAGGATGCTTATAACATCCTCACCATGACGCGAATACTGAACCACATTAAGGGCTTGAAAAAAGGATATGTGCCTGACGACTTTCTTGATCCTTCAGAATTTTCAGCTGAGTGGCAGGATAAAATGAAAAAAGCCCTCAAAACAGTCAGAAAGATGGAGGCAATTGTCTCAACTGAATTCGATTGGTATTAACGAAAGTAACAGAATGTATAATCCTAAATATACACAGTTACCAATTCTCAGATGGTAGAACCTGAATGATTATTTCAGTTTTAAGAAAGTTATAATAATTTTAACTCTCTTCCAAATTATTTTTTGGGAAAAAGAAACGAGAGAATTCTGTTGTAAATCCTCTCCTTTCCTCTCGCAAGAGGACTTCCGGATTTCACAATGATAACTGAGATAGGCGTATTGGTTGCTATCTCATCTGCTATCGTCCCAAAGAGACTCCTACGATAAAAAGGAGTCTCAGAAGACCCGAGAACCAACAGATCATAATCTTCACTTTCTTTTATCACAGCTTTGACCACATCACCCTGCACTATCCTTTTGTTTGCAACAACACCTTTATGGGACATCTCTTCGATGACCTTATCCATCTCTGGATCATCTTCCTTATTAGTAACCCTCATGAGAGTTAACCTAACCCCTTTCAATATGGCTAGATCTCTGACAATCTTAAGGGCACGTCTTATGTGAACACCAAACCCAAAAGATACTAGAATTGTTTGTATCGAATCCATAGGCCTGTCAATTTTTGCAGTTATCACGTCACACTTTGCATTTCTCACAACGGGATCGATGGTGGAACCGAAGAAATAATCCTTCTTGGTTTTCCCCCTCCATCCAAGGATAAGGATATCTGCATGAGTTTCCTCAACCGTACTTAGAATAGTTTTTACAACATCATGAGAAACAGCAACTATCGCTTCTGCATTTACGCCTTTATCAGCCACTTGGTGTACTATAGCTTGGAATTCTTCTTTTCTGGTTTTTAGTAGAGGTTTTGCCATTTCAAAGGATACAACCCATGGCAACTGCAAAACGTTTAAAATTACCAAGCGAGCATTCCTGGATTTTGCCAGCCCTACAGCAAAATCCACGAGATTGTTATTCTGAAGATTGGCCAGGGAGAGTAGTACGGTATTCCCTGGTAACACCTTAGCTTCAAACATCTCCTCCCCCATCTCAATTTCTGGGCTTTTTCTAACAAATATGACATACACCACTATTCCCGCTATAATCCATATCAATCCTACTTTCCACGAGACAGGATCAAACCGATACAGTGACACAGCAAGGTATAGATTAGCTATAACTCCAATAACGGGAAGAGCAGGAAACAGAGGTACTCTGAATCTATCCTGTTTCAATCGACCCATCTGCCTCAACCGTATTAGAGACAAATTCACCATGACAAAAGTCAGGAGAAAAAACAGAGAAGTGGCTGAGGCGACCTGAGCAATAGGCAAGAACACAATAACAAGGATGAACACCACTGAGGTTATCAAAATTGCTACTTTCGGTGTGTTTCTTTTTGGGTCCAGAGTGGAAAACCGTTGTGGAAGAAATTGATCTCTACCCATAGTGAAAGCGACTCTTGAGGAGGCCAAGATAGTAGCATTTAACGCAGATGTCGTGGAGAAAATTCCCCCAAATCCCAAGACGAGAATTCCGATACCTCCCATAAAGACCTTGGCTGCCTCCATTATAGCTGTTTCCTTCATGGCCCCCAGAAACTGCCATGATTGTAGAAACCCAGCCTTAGTGGCATCAATACCTCCAACGCTCGTGAATACCACAAGGAGATATATGGAAACAGAAACTGTTAGTGAGATGGCAATAGCCCTCGGAATAGTTTTTTTTGGATCTTTAATCTCTTCAGCGGCAGTAGCTATCAGGTCATACCCCTCAAAAGCGATGAAAGTCAAACCCATGGCAGAAATAACTCCCCCAAATCCATTCGGCAATAGAGGTGAGAAATTACGAGCCACCAAGTCTGGTTTTATTAACACCATTCGTAACCCAGCAACAATAAAAATAATCAGTATGGCTATTTTGATTCCAGTGATAATATTTTCTGCTTTGCCCGTTGCTTCTGCACCCATAACGTTGATCATTATAAAAACAATTGCTGCGAGAACTGCTACCACCTTAGACAGGATTTCGGGGGGAATGCTGATGGTCATGCTACCTATAATCAACCCCCCTTCCCTGAACAACTCTGGATATCCTGACATCTCCACAGCATAACTTCCAAAACCCATTGCATAAAGACTGCATGCCACAGTATAGGCAAACCATAACATCCACCCAGAGAGAAATGATGCTGGTTTTGGAAAAGCGTATTTCACATAAGAATAGCCACCTCCAGCTTCAGGAATGGATGAAGAGAGCTCAGCATAGCTGAGAGCCGTAAAAAGTGTAATGATCCCATTTAACCCAAAAGCGATGATAGCTCCAGGCCCGGCTTCTCCAGCAGCAATTCCAGTAAGAACGAAGATTCCTGCCCCAATCATCGCTCCTATGCCAATCATAGAAGCCTCAAGAAGTCCAAGATTTCTCTTCAGTTCTACTTTAACTTCCTGCATGAATACACCAGTATTAACGGGATAGTCTCACAGAATTGCCAGCATAAGCTGACAAATTGTAAATCATAGATTTACAAAATTTTCAAATATTTTAATGCTTCTATTACACCTTCTCCGTCATCAGATGCACATACGTAATCAGCTACCTTTTTCAGGATTGGATGAGCATTTCCCACAGCTACACCAAAGCCTGAAACTCTCAACAGATCGACATCATTTTCAGAGTCCCCTATTGCCACAAAATCTTCTGGATCAATCTCCAGCTTCTCGCCTATATACCGCAGTGCATTTCCTTTACTAACTCTCTCATCCATAATATGATACGCAAACTGTGAATCAACAAGTTTTACCTTAAATCCACTCTTAATAAGGACTTTCTGAGCATCCTCAAGTCGAAAATTTCGTCTCAGAGCCACTTCTGATAATCTGTATTCCAGATCAAGAGGCTCAATATTCCCCATCTCTCGCTCCAGAAATTTCATAGCCTCCACACAACGTTCCTTATCTCCAAGAATTATATTATCCCCGTCATATTCAAGTCTGACTACACCTCCGTTTTCAGCAATTACCACTTCAGAGATTCCTATCAATTTAGCAGCAGCACGGGCATAACATACAATATTCCCCGTAGCCAGAATAACCGGATAGTCAACTTTTCTAAGCTCCATCACAGCCCTACAATTCAAACTCCTGTCTTCTCCCGTAAGAGTGCCATCAATATCTATAACAATACCTTTTGGTTTAAACATGGCTGAATAGGCTTTTCCTTTCAATCATATTAACTTTCTGCCCTCTCTACATTACTTCCCATAAAAAGACATGAGGCTTCCACCCATGAACAGAATGGATGCAATCCAGAATACACTGATAGTGTTCGAATATTCGCTTAACACTGCAAGATACAGAATTAAAATTGTAATACCAAGATGGAGGAGAGCTGATCCAATCTGAACCATATGTCCTGATTTTCTATAGAAAACTGGCTTCCTGTATATAATCAGGAGAAGAGATACCGTCTGAATGCCTATCAACAAAACCATAAAGGTGACAAAAGCTACCTTAAGATCCAGCAGGAATGTGTATATGGCAAAAATTCCTCCGATTACCACTGCTATCCACTTCAAGATGTATCTGTTGAATACCCTTTTTGGTATGCATAGGGCGAGGGATAAGAATAGCAGTACTACAGCAGGTATGGTTGCACCATTCATTTTGCTTATGAACCTTTTGTGTTCTGGGCTATTCACCCATCCCGGATTTTCTCTCGACTCTTTCTGATATGCATAAATACCATACAACCCTGCAGCAGAAAACAGCATCATGGATACGATTAAAATAACAATCAACTGAAAATCCAGAGAGCGTTTCAAATCACCCATATGCATGCACCCCTGATCCAAAGTATGTGAGAAGATATGTTAAGAGAAGAGAAATAAAGCATATCACACCAATAGCCCCAGTTAGCCTGTAAAGAGATCGCTTCACATACAGATTTGAATGAAGAAGAGCCGTATACAAGGCCCAAGTTATCAGGGACCCTGTTATTTTTGGATCCCACCACCATCCATTACCCCATGCCTCTAAAGCCCAAGGATATCCGAGTATTAATCCAAGTGATAGAAATAGATAACCAATTTTGGAAAACTGGTAGAATAGGTTAGTATCTACCTGGTCCCTCCGAGAGAGCATACCTATAGAACCTACCAGAGTTAATGTAAGAGCACTGTAAGAAATAAAAAGAAGCGGTGGATGCAACCACATATAACTTGAATTATAGAAGTACACGAGTTTTCCATACATACTCATGAAAAGCTGAAGTGCTATATCTGAATTCATCCAAGTGTACCAGATAACCATCTCCTTATGGAAAACTGGGAGGGGATCAGGAAAAGGACTTGAGAACAAAAAGATTATGATAGCAAAAAGAGCGAGTGTTATATTAACCAAAGTAGTTTGGAATACATCCCTGTTATGTATTCCCAGAGAGAACAAACCAAAAGTAAATCCCCAGAAAAATAGCTTTTCATTTTCAATCCACAGTGGAATTTTATAAGAGGCTATGACTCGTCCATCCACAGGATTGACGAGGGTCAGTTCTCTGGCTATACCAACATGAAACCATATAAGAGAGATGAACCCAACAATAAAGATTCCAACCAGTATACATCTAGAAACCATTAGAAGGCTGTCTATCCGTCTATACTGCAATTTTTCTTGTTTCCATGTGACCACACAGTATATCGTTGTTAACAGGACGATGGTTCCCATTATCCCAAGGCCGTAGTGCAGAAACTGTCCCAGATGTATGAAAGTCCCTCTTAACTCCAGATAACTTTCAAAACTCATAATTTAAACCTCAACCGGAATTCGCTCCGCCAGATAAAGTCTATTTTCGTCTTTTCGTGTAAGATATGCCAGAGTCTCAACTCCAGAATTCATGGCATGAAAGAGAGTTAAAGCAAATTCCGGGTCAGTTTTCTTATTGGGCGATAATCGAAATGCATCATCCCTCTGAATCACAAATACTACCACTGCCCTCATACCAGAATTTCTGGCTTCAATAAGCCGATAAAGGTGTTTTCTACCCCTTTCAGTAGGAGCGTCTGGAAACATGGCTGTACCATCCACAACCAGAGTGCATGACTTGGTCTCGACAACACATACTTCTTTACCCATAAGAAGAAGATCAAACCTGACATCCTTGAAACGAGGCTCTTTTTTCTCAACCATATATCCATCGAACTCTTCAATCCCTCCAGTTTCTATGGCTTCAGAAAAAAGTCTGGAGGGCAGTCTGGAATCTATACACACAAAAGTATTTCCCTCAAGAACTCCAAACAAATCATATTCGGTTTTTCTGCCGGATTCCTTAGAGGGTGTCTGTTTACTTTCTGTTGATCGTTGTTGATAATTTTCTCTAACTAGATATACTGTTGCATTTTTCAACAACAGCTCTTCCATTCTACCTGGATTCGGAATAAAACACAGAATCTCTTCTCCATTCAAACGTACCAACCCAAGAAAACGGTTTATCCTCTCTACGAAAGTCCCTTCATGGAGTGGAGGGAGTTCCATTTTTCAGAGAAATCATCCATGGAAAGAGATCACTGGGCCCTGGGTGGGCCGAAGAACTCCTTTATTTTCTCCTGTAGTTCATCAAATCTTTTCTTTATCCTCTCTTCCTGTCTTTCAAGTGTCTTTATCCTCACTTCAAGGGTTTCTTTTTTCTCTGACAACTCCTTTACAACATCATCTTTTCGGGATTTCACCAGAATGCCGCCTATATTCCGGTATATGGTCGTTTCTTCCTCTACTTTTTCGAGTTCATTCAACGCCATATCTATTTCTTTCAGCTCAATGGTCATCTGAGTTTTCTGACTTCCGATCATCTGTGCCTGCTGTTGCAACTGCTGAAGCTGCATCAACTGGTTTTGAACCTGTGGGGGTAATTCCTGGCTCATTTTAACACCTCACTAACTATTTCAACTGAAATCTTTATCAACCTCATCCATGTATTGAGAGCGGCCCTCAATGAGGGCACATCCCTCGAATGAATGACTACTGTGAGTACACCTTCATCTAAATAAACTTTTACTTCTGATCTATCAGGTTGATTTTCAATTTCTGGTTGAAGCACCTTAAACAACAATGAGCTTTTCTCTGACCTTACTGTAATTTCAGCCTTATAATTTACCCTACTAGAACTCATATCACTCACACCAGATCCTCCCCTTGCCTTATAACTTTAAGGATTTTTATTCTCATAACTGGTACATTCCTGCACTGTAGTTCAATTCCCATAGTGCCATCAGGGTTACACGTAACAACAGCCTTTTTTTCAGGTGGATGTTCTCTGAAAAACTTATTCGGAACTTCTGAGGGAATGACAACATCACCGAGAATGTTAAGAGGAAATCCGGGAATAGGATGTGTAAAAAAGATATAACCACCACATCCATTATGCTGCTGAATGTTTCCCACCGTAATCTTAAGACCTGCCATGAACTTTCCATTACAATCAAAAAATCGCAACCTAGAGGGGTTTCCTTTCAGCTCATCCAAGATGCATATGTAGCTGGATGTTCTATTTGCTTCTGAGATCAAATATTCCTTTGGCATCTTACCTCTAGTCAGGTACTTCCATCCAAAAAAATCAGAAATGGATCTTCCAAAGGATCTGGTTTTTCTTGACGGAGATCTTGAAGTTGTCAAAATTACACTCATGTTACTTGCATCTCCTTTTCCCTGACTTAAAAGATATTTTGGGGAGGTTTATAAACATACCTCCTTTCTTGCATTCTCAATGCAGTAATGTTTTTGTAACTCACTATATGTTAAACTCCTCAAGTCTACAACGTCATAGTTATAAGACCCTTCCAAGATAAGTAAATAAGTAATTAGCATCAGGTAAATACCACCTACTGCCTTATTTTTTAAGAAGTCATAATATTGTAAATTGACAAATATTGTGAATTGTAATTTACAACTTGTCAACATGAGTTGACAATATTGTAAACTGTATATTTACAAATTGTAAGCATATGCTTCTAATATCTTAAAATTTCTGTGAAAATGGGCCACTCCAGAAAATATTTTATATCCCCGGAGTGTATATATTCATACAGATGGATGAAAAAGATATTGAAATTTTAAAGGAGCTTATTCGAAATTCCAAAACTACTCTTGCAGAAATGGCTGAAAAACTCCAGATGTCTGTCTCAACCATTCACAAAAGAATTGCTGCTCTGGAAAAAGAAGTCATAGAGCAGTATACCATAATACTGGATCCGAGAAAGGTAGGGATTAACCTCATTGCGTTTCTTGGGTTAACTGTAAAAAAAGAGAGGAGGAGAGGTATCCTTGAATATTTAAAAGAGAAACACTGGGCCAACGAAATATATGAATTGCTTGAGCCTTTTGATTTATTCGTGAAAGTAAAGGTCACGGATATAAAAGAGCTCAAAGATATTCTTCAGACTCTCAGCTCTCTCGAAGGAGTTGATGAGTTATCTAGTTTTATCGTCACTGAGCGATATAAAGAAAGAAACGAGGTGCTATAATGTTAAATGAACTCTTACTCATTATTGTTTTCCTGACGGGTGGGGCTTTTATAATCTACGTATATGAGGCATATCGAAATACGAGGGCTCGAAGTTTATTACTGTTAAGTTTTGGGTTTTTCCTTATGTTAATAGGAGCAAATCTTGATGCTGTGTTTGCAATTCTCCGCGAGACGGCTTTAACACCCATAAGTTTTCTGATCGAAATAGTTGGAATCCTTGTTATACTATATGCTGCATTAAAGGTATAGCCATATGAGATACGAACAGTTTGCAAGGACCTGGAAGCTGATACCTGTAAGCAAGAAACTATGGAAAAAGGATGTAAATCTTATCAATTTCCTAAAATGTCTCTTAAAGGCAATAGATAACTGCGAGGACCGAGAATGCATTCTTGAAACTGCTATGAGAGATTTTGGAGAGATGACAGGAGATACTCTCTTGAAAAAAAGCCTAGATCTTAGCAGAGAAGATCTTGCGGAGCTTTTCCTGCTAATGCAGGGCATACAAACCAGAAAAGACGGGAACAGAATTATTGCCGAAACCTGCTTTATTGAGAACTTATTACAGATTCAAAACTCCTATCTATGTTCTAAATTTTTTGAAGGATTTTCTTCAAGAATAAGAGTGAAAATAGAGTGCTCTTGTAACTTCTCATAACAGCAACATGAGTGAATTAAACAGAAGGTCAGGATCAAAAATGGGTTTATTTTCCTCTTTTCCTTATGTATTCTTCCAGCCTCTTTTCCAGCATATCAGAATCAGTGTAAGGGCACTGTAAGTAATGCTCTACCGCTTTAGCAAGAGCATCTTTTGTTGCACTCTCACCACTTTTCTCCTTTAACTGCGCAAGGACCTCTTCAGTGAGCACAGTTTGAGCATGAATTATCTTAACCATTTAACCACCATTATAATCATGATGACAACTTCTATTTAAATTTTTTGTGCCAGAGGAGAATTTACATATTACTCTCCCCAAAAGCTAAACTACTCCTTTCTGTTCTTCTTCAATAACACCGTTTTTCCCATAACCTCCATGATTATTTTAGCAGCCGCACTTGCAGTTATCATACTCGGATCATATGCAGGAACCACTTCGACTAAATCAACACCTACAATGTTAGCCTCAAGATTATGAATAAAACTCAGTAATTCTCGTGTCGAAATACCACCCGGTTCTGGATTACCACATCCCGGAGCAAAAGCAGGGTCCAGAACATCGATATCAATAGAAAGATATACATTATCCATTTTCATAGGTTCTGTGCTGAATTCCCATGCTGGGATAATGGTAATCCCGAATTGTTTTGCTCGCTCTTTCTGGATGGAAGTTATTGAACGAATACCCATCTCTGTGATGTTTTTACCAGATATTCGGCCTGTATCCAGAATCCTTGAAACCACACACGCATGGCTGAACCTATCATCCCTGAATTCTTCATAAAGATCTGGATGAGCATCCAGATATATCAGGTGAAGGTCATTGTAATGCTTCGATATGGCCCTCACAGTAAAATAAGTTATGATGTGGTCCCCTCCAAGAGCAATAGGGATGCTCCCATTGCCAATTATAGTATCTATTGCAGTTTCCACTTCTTGAAGGTTTTCATCAAAATCGTGACTTACCGAAAGATTACCAACATCACATATCACTGCTTCAGAGGATAGATCCACTCCCAGCTCTGTAAATGAGTTAATGGATTCCTCGCCTGATGCTTCACGAATTCTCTCCGGCGCGAATCTGGCTCCAGGCCGGTAACTGGATTCCAAGTCATAAGGTACACCAAAAATGGTAAAATCACTTTTGGCGTAGGAGGTATATTTTACAGATCCACCCCAATAAGAAACTCTCAATGTGTTATCCTCCTTAATTTTCTGACAGCCTGTTCTGCACATCTGTTAAGAATGTCATAATACTCAGCTTGAAGAGGGGCATACCCGAAATCCACATCCATTAATGTCTGTACATCGAGACCGGCATACAGAGCTATAGCCAGGGGCGCTATTCGTTCCCTGACCTTTTTGCCAATTACCTGACCACCAATTACAATCCCATCTTTTCTGCATAATATTTTGCATTTAACCTCTCCAGAAGGAAGAAACTCTGTATCCATACCCTTTATTTTAGAGACAATAAATTCATATCCTAGTTCCCTTGCCTCATATTCGTTTAACCCGCAAAAACCGATCTCTATATTGCCAATGCGAGTAATGGATGCGTCCTGATCCCCTTCGTATTCTCTCAATCCTCCAGCAGCATTTATACCTGCAACCATCCCCTGCCTGTAAGCCACCGGAGCAAGTTGAACATTGGAGTCTCTCCCCGTCAATCTGTGTTTATTAGAGGCACAATCTCCAGCGGCGTATATACTATCTACACTGGTTTTCATGTATCTATCAGTTATAATCCCAAATTTCCCAGTCTTTATGCCTGCTTCTTCGGCTAATTCAACATTGGGTTTTACTCCTGCAGACACGACAATTATATCGCCCTCAATAACTTCATTTTCCAGCACTACTTCCAAAGCCTGTTTATTTCCATTCACTTCGAGAACATTTTTCCCTATTTTAAACTCTATACCCACCTCTTCCAAGTATCTCTGGACATCGCGGGCCATATCTTTATCAAGATTCTTTGGCATAATTTGTGGAAAGATTTCCACAACAGTAGTGTGACACCCGTTTTGTGATAGTGCATAAGCCATTTCTAAACCTATAAGTCCACCTCCAATTACAATGGCCTTCATACCCTTTTTTAATATACTTTTGATCTTTTCTCCGTCCTCAATGGTACGGACCGTAAACACATTTTTTCCCGGGTACCTTTCCAGCCCTTTTATAGGAGGTATGCTACTTCGGGCTCCAGTAGCAATAACTAAAGAATCATAGTTGAGAACAGTCTCTTTGCCTGACTTCCCTCTAACAACGACTGAAGATTCTTCTGCATTAATTCGAATTGCCTCGTGACCTGTTAGTTTTTCTACATTCATCCTTTCAGCTGGAAAAGTATGCCTGAGATCATCGAAACCTATCAGCCCTTCGACAGCATATGGTATCCCACATGGAGAGTGGGTATCGTAGCCTCTTTTTTCAACCACTACCACTTCAGACCTCATATCTTCCTTTTTTGCATGAAGAACTGCAGAGAAACCAGCTGTACCAAACCCGAGGACCACAATTCTCATCTATTCCCTCCTGACAGGTCTGTACAGTGTATCTCGTTCAACAGGTTCTCTGCCAGCATTTCTTATTATACTCTCCAACATTTCTTTTGATAGAAATTCCCCAGATACACTGCCTGCAGCTTTCGATATATTTTCCTCCATTAACGTTCCACCAATATCATTGGCACCACAGTGAAGAGCTGCCTGAACCAGTTTAATACCCATTTTGACCCATGAAGCCTGAATGTTAGGTATCTCTGGATACAGTACAACTCTGGCCATTGCAATTACCAGAAGATCCTCAAATCCATCCGGAGAACTGGTCATTTTTCCAAGTTCATTGTTTTGATCCATAAAAGGCAATGGAATAAATTCAGTTATCATTCCAGTCTCCTGCTGAATACCCTTAATGATCAGAAGATGTTTGATCCGATCTTCCCAGGACTCTATATGCCCGTACATCATGGTGGCTGTTGTGGGTATACCATTTTTATGGGCTGTTTTAACCACTTCAACCCATTCTCTCGTGGTAAGTTTATCAGGACATATATCATGCCTTATTTCATCCACCAGTATTTCTGCAGCAGTTCCTGGCATTGAGCCCAGACCGTGTTCTTTAAGGATTTCAAACACTTTATCGATACTTACACCAGAGTTTCGTGCCATATGAACGATTTCCATAGGAGAGAAAGCATGGATATGAATGTGATCTGAGACTGATTTCACAGAGTCGAGTATGGAACAATAAAATTCCACATCTGCTTTTTTCAGGAGACCTCCCTGAATACATACTTCTGTACAGCCGTATTCAGTTGCTTCCTTCACCTTACCTGCTATTTCTTGATGGGTTAAGATAAACCCAGATCTGTTCCTGAATGAACAGAACTTGCATGCATTGATGCATTTGTCGGTAAAATTGATGTTTCTGTTTACAACATAGGTTACTCTATTCCCATTAAGACTTTCTGAGAGCTCGTTGGCCATTTTCAACAAATTATAAGGATCCTTTAATAAGCCCAGATACTCCTTTACGGACACTTCAAGGCCTATATCAAACACTTCCTATATCCTCCTTTGTCTGACATTTTTTCAATGAGACTTGACAGATTATCCGGATACCATCCCTCGACAACATACCTGGGATATATAGGGAGTCTTTCTTTCAATATAAAACTGCTATCTTTTAGTGTCTGTCTGATAGATTCAATGGAGGGCCATGGTGCTTCAGGATTTATGAAATCTGGAGTTATCTGAGAAATCCCTCCCAGATCCCTCGCTCCTGCTTTAACAAGATGGAAGAAATCTGATAGGTTAGGCGGGATCTGTACGGTCACTTCAGATGGCAATATATTCCTTGCCATTTTTACCATTTTTACCATTTCTTCTATGGATGGAGATTCTTTATCTGAAAAAGCAGTCCCTGGCTTTGGTTTAAAATTCTGGATAATTACTTCCTGTATGTGTCCATAATTCTCATGAAGTTCTCTTATAACTTCCAGAGAATGGATCCTGTCGTCCCAGGATTCCCCAATACCGATCAGTAATCCAGTTGTAAAAGGAATCTCAAGTTTGCCAGCCGTCCGTATCACCTCTATCCTCTTTTCTGGGACTTTTCCTTCACATCCTTCATGAGCTTCAAGATCGGCTGTGGTCTCAAGCATCAGCCCCATACTCGCATTGCACACTCTAAGTTTTTTCAAATCTCTCCTTTCTACAACTCCTGGGTTTGTGTGAGGCAGTAACCCCTTCTGTATAGCCATACCGCATAAATCAACTACATAATCAATAAAACTTTTATATCCCATTACTCTTAGCTGCTTTTTAAACATATTAAAGACGTCTGGACGTTCCCCAAAGGTAAACAACGCCTCTGAAGCCTTATTCTTCGCCATATTCAGGATACTACTAACCTGATTTTTATCAATCAGATAATAATTAGTAAGACTGCCTCTAAAACCACAATATTTACATTTGTTTCTGCATAGATTTGTGACTGGTATAAAAACATTTCTGGAATATGTGACTACATCCACATTTCAGTCGGTTAATTTTCCTTTACTTAAACCCTTTGATTAGGGGAAAAAATACCATAGATCTAAGATGAGAAAGGATTCTAGAGAGCGAATCTAATGTTATAAGCTAATTGAATCCTACTTGCTCTGTCATTGCCTTCTGACAATGGAATAGTCTGAAAAACCATACAGGAAAGGGTTCCTAAGAGACCTAAAGGAATACACAGAGAGTGTAAACGTTGGACTTATCAACTCTTGGATCTGGTGTCGATGAGTTCCATCTTTTTAAGTCCATCCTACATATAGTCTTATTTATAGTCCCATCCAAATGAGACTACATAACCCCTTTGATAAATACTATTTCATGCGATAAACTGCAATAATGATAAAGAGTAGAATCACCGGCAACAGAATCATGTATACCCAGTTATAATTCGACTTTACATCGATGAAAAATTCATCGCCATGTAATTGTCCCTCATACTGAAATGTATACTTCACTGTATATTTCCCTTCCTGTGGGAATGTATAATACTCCTCATAATGTCCTTTATGGGGATTTTGCATAGGCAAAATGATCTGACCAGTATCTATTGAAGTCATAATCCTCATATCCTCTACATCAATTGCTTCAAAACTACTTAGATTCTGAAGATGAAGAATAATCTTTACCATTTCTCCTGGAGTGGGTGTTTCTGGTTCGATTTCAACAGTTACATACACACCATCTGTTTCACTTGAATAATACACTCCATTTGCGATACCTATCACCAAAAGGAGCAATATGAAGATATGAAATAGATGAGATGTTTTCATAGTATATAATGATTTAGCGTTTTATTTAACAGATGGTGATGACTCTCACTCCATGAGAGGGACACCCGATAGGGAGCTTTCATATTATGATTTTAGAAAAGAAATAACGGACCCCACTTCGGGTTTTAGCATACTCGTTGAAAAAGATAATATAACTCTCATCGATGCACCAAACATCTCTACCATCACCTTCAACCAGAAAGAATACTACAGTGTGATTTCCATAAACTGGAAAAGAACGATAGGATTGAATTACCCTTATCCGGAATCAAAGTAACTCACATTAAGTTTTCATCTAATATGACTGACCTCTTGTGGATTATTATAACCCTCATTGCTGTCTTGGGATCCCTTACATTCCTTTGGAGATTCTCACAGAATGACGAAAAAGCAGTTCTGGCAAAACTTGAGGGCCTCAAGGAAGATTATAGAGAAGGGTTAGTAAATGAAGAAAAATGCAGCAAACAGAAAAAAGAGTATGAAGAAGAGCTTGAAAAAAGTCGAAAAGGATACTCTAGGAGAAAATAACATCAGATAAGAGGGATATAAGTAGAGACTGCCGTATAATCCACTCAGAATGTCGAAATTTCGTCGTTTATAAGCATCTCAGTAATTTTATAGATGTCATCCAGCCATTCCTCAGCGACTGTTTTCACTTTGGGTGCGAGCTTCCTTACTTCATAACCTTTTTCCGGGATCAGCTGAACACTTACAATCTTAGGATCGTCGATAGGATGACCAATTTGAGAGAGAATCCTGACATAAACTTCTTTAATACCCTCTACAGCCTCTACCGTATCGTGGGCAATCTGATTGGCCAACAAATTGTAGATCTTACCAATGTGATTTACCGGATTTTTCCCACTTGTGGCCTCCATACTCATGGGTCTATTTGGAGTGATCAAGCCATTACATCGGTTTCCTCTCCCAACTGAGCCATCATCCCCATTTTCTGCTGATGTACCTGTCACAGTGAGATATACTATCCCTTTTTCATAATTATCTCCAGTATTTACATTAACCACCACACTCCGATTGGTATAAACAGAGGCAATTTCAGAAATAAAGGACGTTAATTCCTCTTTGATTGCTCTGTATTCATCCAGATTATCTACATATTTAGATACAAAAGCACAGGCAATAGTTAGGTTTACATCATCTTTTACTCTGAGTCCCATCACCTTAACATCTTCCCCAACTTCAGGATGCTCTTTCCGAAATGTGTTAAAAATCTCTCTTTCCACATTTAACACTATTTTTTCGGTTTCCGAGAGGGGGGCATACCCCACTCCAAAAGAAGTGTCATTGGCTCGAGGAATATCTTTTCTGCTCACAAAGATGTCCTTCAGATCAGTTGACCCTTCCCCAAGCTTGCAATCAATAATCATATCAGTTTCAGCATCCAGATTGTGGAAATTTTCTTGGACATATTTTTTTGCAGCCTTAACTGCAATGCTATCTGTCGGAATATAAATATCATCAAACTGTTTAGTAGCTCTACCCACTAGAAGCACATATATGGGAGTTATTACCTCTCCTCCACCAAAAAAAGGATTGGCTTTTCCTGCCACTATCTGGGTTTCATCCGTATTATGATGTAAAATAGTGCCTACTCTCTTTAAATACTCTCTGCACAAAGCTCGGCTGACCGATTCGGCCATTCCATCTGCGAGGCTATCAGGATGGCCTATACCTTTTCTCTCTACCAGCTCAATTTCCTGCTGTTCAATGGGAACCTTCCTGATGTCCTCCACCACTATGTTTTTCATCATCATCACCTACTGTAGGGACCAATTTCACATATGTTCATAGGTTATAAAGGTATAGGATTTTTATATAAGCATAACTCCTTTGAAAATAAGATGAAAATTGCCATACCAAATAAGGGTAGACTTCATGAACCTTCCCTTGAGCTATTGAAAAAAGCAGGATTAAAAGTCGAAAACGATGCCCCACGACGGTTGATAGTCAACACTATAAAACCCCACATACAGGTTCTATTTTCCAGAGCCAGAGATATACCAGGATATGTGGAAATTGGAGCAGCAGAAATGGGTATCACTGGCATCGATCTCATTGAAGAACTAAACGCCAAGGTTGTGAAATTGCTCGATCTGAACTTCGGACACGCTTCTCTGGTGGTTGCTGTACCTGACAGTAGCAACATATCAACTTTAGAAGATCTGAAAGGAAAGCGAATAGCCACTGAATTTCCAAATATAACCAGACAATTTTTTGATGAAAGGGATATCAGTGTCGAAGTAGTAGAAATCTCTGGTGCATGTGAAACTGCTCCTCAGATAGGAATCTCCGATGCAATAGTTGATCTGACAAGTTCGGGAACCACTCTGGCCATTAACCGTTTAATCCCCCTCTACACTATCATGAAAACCAATGCAGTACTAATTTGTAATGAAGACGCATACCCATCTGGAGAAGTAAGAGAGATTCTACTGGCCATTGAAAGCGTGGTAAGAGCGGAAGGAATGAGATATGTGATGATGAACGTCCCGGAAGAGGCTCTCGAGAAAATTAAACAACTTGTTCCTGGAATGAAAGGCCCTACTGTGATGAAAGTGGAGGCTGATGAACCCATTGTTGCAGTGCATGTGGTGGTTCACGAAGATGAGCTTTTTGATACCATAAACAAATTAAAAAAAGCAGGAGCCAGAGATATTCTTGTCACTCCTATTCAGAGGATAGTATTATGAGAGATTTCGAGATACTTCCGGCCATAGATCTCAGAAAGGGGAAAGTTGTCCAGTTACAGCAAGGAGATTTTGACAGAGAGATTATCAGCCTCGATGACCCTCGTAAAGTAGCAGAGCAATGGATCGAAGAAGGAGCAACAGGTCTCCATATAATAGACCTCGATGGTGCAGTGGGTGGGAAGCTCACCCATAGCAGAACAATCTCGTCAATTCGAAGATCTTTTCCAGATGTTACCATCCAAGTTGGTGGAGGAATCCGTAGTGAGGAGACTGCTCTGACTCTGCTGAATATGGGCGTCGATAGAGTCATTTTGGGAACTGTTGCTGTTGAAAAACCAGAAATAATTTCTAGACTCTCTGAAAAATTTCCATGGCAAATAATGGTTGCCATAGATTCGAGAAAAGATAGAGTCATGATTAAAGGCTGGAAAGAGGATAGTGGAGTTAAAACCCTAGATCTGGCACGTACGTTCGAGGACCTCGAGATATCTTTCCTTTTTACTAACATTGAGGTGGAAGGGCTGATGAAAGGGATAAATTATAATATAATTGAGAGAACTGTGAAATCCTTGAAAAGGCCCTGTTACATTTCAGGTGGCATTACAAAAAATGAAGATGTTCTGGCCATTCAAGAGACCGGAGCAAAAGGGGTGGTAATTGGATCAGCCCTCTATACAGGTAAAATTGATCTCTCCTATCTAATAAAAAAATTGCATAACCATATAAAAATAGGGTGATGAAATGAGAAAAGCCAAGATAAAAAGGAAAACGAAAGAGACTGAAATTGAGATATCTATCAGTATAGATGGAAAGGGGAAATCAGATATAAACACAGGCCTTGGATTTATGGATCATATGCTCACTACTTTCTCAAAGCATTCAGGAATCAGCATGAAAATTAGTGCTAAAGGAGACTTGAAAGTGGATGAACACCATCTCATAGAGGACCTAGCTATAGTACTGGGAAACGCAATTAAAAAAGCCCTAGGAGATAAAAAAGGGATAAACAGATTTGGAGACTCTATCCTACCTATGGACGAAGCTGCATCATTAATCGGAGTAGACGTCAGTGGAAGAGGAATCGCCACTATCTCTACTCTGCCTGCAGGAAGAGTAGGAGGAATTATGATGCACAACATAACCCATTTCTTCGAAACTTTCTGCAGGGAATCGGGGATAAACCTGTATGCAGAAGTTAAGGGTAAAAACTATCACCACATGGTTGAGTCCCTTTTCAAAGGCTTTGCTCGTGCCCTTAAATGTGCCATTGAAATAACAGGTGATGATATACCAAGCGTGAAAGGAGTGATGTGATGAAGACCCTAGTAACGTGTGGCCTTCCTTATGCCAATGGTCCATGCCATATTGGGCATCTCAGAACTTATATCCCGGCTGATGTGTATGTCAGGTATCTCAGAATGCTAGGAAAAGATGTGGTATTTGTATGCGGGTCAGACACCCATGGGACACCCATAGTTATAAACGCAGAAGAAAGAAATATGACTCCAAAAGAGCTCATTAAGATATATCACAGGCACTTCAAGGAAATATTTGAGAAAATGAGTATCGAATTCGATTATTACGGATCTACTGATGATTACTCAAACCACCACAGAACCCAAGAGATTGTCTTGGAGTTGATCCGTAATGGCTATGTATATTCAAAGACGATCCCACTGGCATACTGTCCTGTTTGTGACAGATTCCTACCCGACAGGTATGTGGAAGGGACCTGCCCTTATTGCGGGATGGAGGCTAGAGGAGACGAATGTGACCAAGGATGTGGAAGACATCTTGAGCCCGGAGAGATCCTTAATCCAAGATGTAAAATCGATGGAGCAAAGGCTGAGTATAGAGAACAAGAGCATTATTTTTTCAGGTTATCTTCCTTCAAGGAGTTTCTTCTAAGATATCTCGAAGACCTTAAGGGAACTGAAAATGCTCTTAATTATGCCAGAGAATGGGTTAAAAGGGAGCTGAAGGACTGGTGTATTTCAAGGAATCTTGATTGGGGTGTTAAATTTCCAGGAAGGGACGATATGGTGGTTTATGTTTGGGTTGATGCCCCCATTGGCTATATCTCATTTACAGAAGAATATGCGAAAAGAACCGGTATTAACTGGGAGGAGATCTGGAAAGAGAAAAGCGAGATTGTTCATTTTATCGGACTTGATATCGTCTACCATCATTGTATTTTCTGGCCAGCTATGCTGAAAGGTGCGGGTTACACTCTCCCTAGTGCCGTTGTTGCTTCAGGAATGGTTAAAATCCAAGATAAGACCTTCTCAAAAAGCAGAGGCTATGTGGTGTGGGTTGAAGATGATTATCTCAAAGAGGGGTTTCATCCTGACTATCTAAGATATTACCTAGTAAATTATACATCCCATCAGAAAGATCTCAACTTTTCATGGAAGATTTTCGAAGATAAGGTGAATAATGAGCTGGTTAACACTCTTGGTAACTTCATGTATCGAGTACTTCACTTCACATGGAAGAACTTCGGCAGGATTCCAGAAGTATCTGTATCCTCAGAGATCATTAAAAAAATTGAGGAGGCTAGAAAGAACGTTATAGAGAGTATAGAGAGTTATGAATTCAAAGAAGCAAGCGATGCTGTAATGGAGCTGGCATCCTTTGGCAACTCTTATTTCCAGCATAACAAGCCCTGGGAACTTATTAAATCCAATCTAGAAAAGTGTCAGCAGGTCATTAAAGATTGTCTTCAGATTGTTAAAGCTCTGACAATTCTATTTTATCCAGTAATGCCTTCTAGCATGAAAGAGATCGGAGATATAATTGGTATTGATACCACTAGTTTAAAAATCGAAGATGTTCAAGTGGAAATATCACCACTCAAATTATCGAGACCTTCGGTGCCCTTTAAAAAGATTGAAAAAGAGAAAATTATCGAAATGCAGGAAAAACTCATCAGGAGGATTGAGAAAATGGGCAATACAGATACACAGGAGTACGTTACTCTGGAAGACTTCCAGAAAATGAATATTCGCATTGGAAAGATAATTGCTGCAGAACGGATAAAAGGGTCCAGTAAGCTTCTTAAACTGGAAGTGGACATTGGAGATGAAAAACGACAGATTGTTGCTGGGTTTGCTACGTCCTATAGACCTGAAGAGCTTATAGGAGAGCTTGTGCCCATACTGGTTAACATGAAACCTGCAAAACTCATGGGAGTTGAAAGTCAGGGCATGATTCTCGCTGCAGATGTTAATGGAAAGCCAGTATTACTAAAAACAGAGAAAGAGGTTCCAACTGGGAGTATAGTTCGATGAACATTTGTTCTTTTGGTACTATCAATCCTTTTTAAATTACTGAAAAATCAATTTTACTGCAACATTACAGAGAACTGCAAAAAAAGTGGGGCTACATACCCATAATGTAAGATAGGGTTAAAAATGAGATAATAGTGGGGTAATAAAGGGGGCCCCCCTCGATAGAATAGAAAAGGGAGGGGGGTTGTTGGGGGGTAAAAATTGGTAGCTCATTCGTGTTTATAAACTTTTTGGTTCAATGAACACAATATAACCCAACCGTAAAGAATTCTTATTCTTTAAAGTTTCCTTTTTGTATAAATATACCTCCCAATCCATTATTCAGATTTTCTTCTACAGTTCGTGATAAAATGTTCAAGGGAAGTACTGGAAAAATGGACATGAGTATATCCACCTACCGTAGAATGGGCCATTTGTCCATCGTATCCTTCGCAGATACCTTTTCCAGTAACTCTGAAGGCATATTTTACATCTCTATCAGGATATGCTACGGAGTAATGGAACTCATGACCCTTAAATCCATCTAAAAACACAGGATTAGATGTAACAGCTTTTCCTTTTACATATCCAAGAGCCTGGAGTTTATCTGTCTGGACGATGTCCACATCCAGAACCCCACACATTTTATATTTTTTCTTCCCAACTGTTAAAATCCTAGAAAGATACATAAAACCTCCACACTCTCCATATATTGGCTTCTCCTCTTCTGCTTCTTTTCTAATCTTCTCAGTTGACTTGCTTTTTTCCAGCTGTTCTGCATAAAGTTCTGGATACCCTCCCCCGATATAATACCCGTCACATTCAGTGAATTCCCCTTGCAAAGGTGAAAAAAACTTTACATCAGCATATCGTTTTAGATATTCTATATTATCTAAGTAATAAAAACAAAACGCTTCATCGAAAGGGACACCTATTCGAACTTTGTTTTCATCTTTTTTATTTTTTAGGCCATCTTCAGAATCTCCATTATCTGACCAAACTTCAGCTTCTGATACTTCTGATATCTCTACAATTCTTTCAACATCTAAATACCTCTCTCCAATTTCAGCCAGCTTTTTCCAGTTTTTCTTTTCTTCAAAACCCATTTTAAGCCCAAGATGCCTACTTTCCATGGAAAACTCTTTCAGTTTGGGGAAAGCTCCTAGCAATTCTATACCAATTTCCTGAAGTGAATTTTCAACCATAGCTTTGTGGGATTTACCACCCACATTATTCAGGATGACTCCTCTAAATTGGATTTCAGGATCGTAATCCCTAAAACCCCTAATAACTGCTGCGGCGCTTCGGGACATTCCCCTGACATCTATAATTAACACAACGGGTAACCCGAGAATTTTTGCTATGTGTGCTGAACTTGCAATGTCAGAGCCTTTATAACCATCATACAGACCCATGACTCCTTCGACAAACGCAAAATCTGCTTTGCGAGTCCATCGAGCGAAGGATTTTTTAACTTCATTTTCACCCATCATGAAAACATCAAGATTTACTGCTGGAACTCCAAGAGAGTGAGCATAATGAGTGGGATCAATGAAGTCTGGGCCAACTTTGAAAGGCTGAATTCTATAACCCCTTTTTTTTAGAACAGATGCTATACACAATGAAATTATAGTTTTTCCACTTCCACTTCCTGTGGCACCGATAAGAATTCCATGGAAAGACATCAAAAGATGATATCTTCACTATTATTTTATAAATCAATCCCCCCAACGACATTTCACCATACTTGTATTCCAATAGATTCACATAGAGATTGATCCTTTATGGAGAATCAAAACCTCGAAAAACCATAAAAAATATCATACAATTTCGACATTTTCATCTCAAACCCATTATATAAAGTAGCTTCCCATACAGGACCATGATTAAAAATAAGAGATGGTTTGTCTGGTTTGATACACTCTTTTATCATCTGAATCTACAGACAGAAATCATCGATTCATCTACATCGGAGATACTTTTCGCCCCACACATTGTCATAATTCTCCTCAGTTCTTCAGAAATGGTTGATATGACCTCCTTTACACCATCTTTCCCCCCCGCAGCAAGTCCATAGATTATTGGTCTGCCCAGCATGATTATATCTGCTCCAAGGGCAAGAGCCTTAAACGCATCTGACCCCCGCCTGAATCCGCTGTCAACAAACACACTGGTATCCTCATGGATAACCTTCATTATATCAGGAAGGACTTCCAGTGGATGAGGTAGATAATCCAGAGTATGAGCCGCATGATTGGTAACGAGAATATTCTCCACTCCAATCTTCATGGCTTTTTTTGCATCTTTAATGCTCAGTACTCCCTTCAATAAGAAGGGGAGGTCTGATGCGTTCATTATATCTTTTATTTCCTCAGATGAGAGGGGTTTCGATTCAGGTCCCCTTAACTTCCCCAGATACTTGGTCCTCGCTCCTGAGTCAAAATCCACCCCAAATGCAGATGCCCCTGAGTCCTCTACATAATCTATCGCTTCAAAGATTTTCTTTCTGTCCTTATATGGCTTTATCATCTGACCAACCGGGACGATTTTTGCTATTTCTTCCAGATTATCTGGAATTGGGAAACCGAGCCACATCATGGAGCCAGTTTCTTTCAACGCTTGAGCGATTTTTATGAGGGCATTATCTGTAATCCGGGGGATTGGATATGTTATCTGGGCCATCATGATAGGGGTATTCAGAGAAATTCCAAAAGCTGAAGTACTGATATCAGCAAATTCAGCATCTATCCCTGCCATGACGAGATGGAATCTCCTAAAGATTTCCGCATTATGCTCGTTAACAAATCCTGTTTCTACTCCTACCTCACAATCCTCATAAATTCCTATTTCTTTCAGCTTTTCTTTACCTTTTTTGTATATTTCATCTAGCATATCATCACCTCTTTAATGTATCACCCATCTTAAATCTATTTTTAGATTTTATGAATCCATTCAAAGAAACGATTATCACCTTAATACAGGTTTCCTTATGTTACAGACAGATGATCTGATAGCCTTTCAATACATACGATGCAAGACTCGGATGTCCTTGATAATCTCCATTTATGGATAGATTAGCTTGTTCGATGGTTTTTCTTTCAACATCAAAAGCACTGATACAGTAATCGCATACTGCATCTATAATTCCCAACTTCTCGACTTTTCTGTAAAGAGGATTCAAGAGATGGTCTTTTTTCAATAACTCAGGAATCCACTTGGTACCACCACCGTCAAAGATCAGATGTACATCCACCCCCTGTTCGTGTAATTCCAGTGCATATAAAAGTGCATGCGCACACCTTCCTAGGGCATCATGGGTTCCAGGTTCAGCATGCAAAAAAATCACTACTTTCTGCATAGTGTTCATTTTCATATACATCACACCTCTACCCTCATTGACACATTATTTTTTGATCCAAGTTTTTGAACAACATCATCTGCCACTTTTCTAGACATTTCAAGGAAATCCTCTTTTTCCAAAGAGCATTTCATTTCTTTCATCCCTCTCATCATCAGTGATCCACTCTTGTAGTTTCCTTTCAACATCAGATTCGTTCCTTACTATAAACAGTTTATTCTATATTTATATACTTAATTATTATTAAAATATATCAAGTACACAAAAATAACTTTAAAAGTTGTAATAGAGACTTTTTTATACCCACATAACGAGATGGGCATGGATGACAGATGATGAACTTCATCAAGAGATTATCGAAATAAAAGGAAAACTGGCTGAAATGCATAATGATATCAAGAGACTTATAGAAAGATCAGATCACCAACATGTTAATTCACTACTCTCATACTTCCATGATTATTTTTCCAATGCCATTATGGGATACGTTATTGAAGATATTGAAACCGATCTCGAAAGGAATTTGGTTCAACAATGTTCCATGAAAGACGTGTGTAAATCAAATTTCACCGAATTTCTGAAAAACAATGCCAGCTTGATTATTCGTCAGGAAGTTGATGAAGAAGCTTTGTCGAAACACCAGTCTGAACTGGAAGAGATAAGGAAAAATGCCCAATCAGATACATGTGATATATGCCTTTCAGAAGTTACAGAGCTCTTCAAAAAGCAAGTCCGATTAATGCGTTCTTTGCACATTTACAACACAGAAATGCAAAGAGAGAAGAGCATCCTAGAAATACCTGAGGAATTCTTAGTAAAAGAAGTCCTTAACCCTTTATCCAACAAACATCGATTTCAGATTTTTAAGGCAGTTGCAATTGAACCAAAGACTTTTTCAGAGCTGTCCGAACTCACTGGCCTTCGAGGTGGGAATTTACTTTCTCATATACGGAAACTACTTCAAAATGGAATAATTTTACAACGACACGAAAAAGGAGACTACATGATCACCGAGAAGGGATATAAAATACTTAAAGGCCTCAACAAAATGCATTCCATGTTAAAATCTCATATATGAGATATACAACAACCATTGTTTAAGAAAAATTTTCAGTTTCGAAAAAATTTAATAGGATTATCCTAAACCACTGAAACTGTTCCTAGAAATACTATGCTGGATCGCCCATAATTCGACTTAACATGGTTGTTCATTTAGCCATACAGTGTTGAGGAGAAGAGGATGAAAGCTAAAGTTATGTTCGAAAAGGAGATCGAAAAAGAGATCTATAACTGTGCTCAGTGTGGATTTTGCAGGGTTTGTCCCGTCTTCAAAGAAATTGGATGGGAATCAGTTTCCCCCCGAGGTAAGATATTCTTCGCCAAGAATGTTTTGAAAAAGAGGGCAAAATACAGTGAGAAGATGGTGCAGAGCGTATATCAATGTATGACATGTGGTATGTGTGAAGAAGTATGTCAAGTTAACATACCCCTTATAGAATTCTGGGAGAGTATTAGGTCCTCTATCGTCGATCATGGTTATGCTCCTCTTCCGGTACACAAACGTCTCAAAGAGATTGCTTTTGAGAAGCATAACCCTTATGGGGAGCTCCCTGAAGCAAGAGGAGATTGGATGCCTGAAGGTATCGAGATATCCAAAAACAGTAACTTAGTGTATTTTGCAGGGTGTACTGCATCTTACAGGATGAAAGAGCTTTCAAGGAATAGTGTGGAAGTATTTGGGAAATTAGGAATTGAGTTCAACTACCTAGGAGGAGATGAATGGTGTTGCGGGAGCCCATTTATCAGAACAGGTCAGCTTGATATTGTAAGAGATCTCGTAAGACATAATATAACCTCCTGGAAAAATCAGGGAGCTGAAACCATAGTTGCAACATGCTCTGGATGTTTCAGGACCATTAAAATAGACTACCCCAGGTTTGCGAAAGAACTGGGACTAGATTTTAACTTTAACATCCTTCATATTTCAGAATTTATTGATAATCTCATACAAGAGGGTAAGGTGAAATTCTCCAGAAAGTTGAATGCTAAAGCCACTTACCATGATCCCTGCCATCTCGGACGACATGTCAAAGTATATGACCCGCCCAGAAACATTCTTAGGGCTTTAGGGGTTGAACTGATAGAGATGGATCAGATAAAAGATGAGGCTCTTTGCTGTGGAGCCGGTGGTGGAGTGAAATCTCAGTTTAAAGATCTAGCTGAAAGCATTTCCGAAAAAAGAGTGAGACAAGCCCTTGAGACAAAGGCAGACCTCCTTACTTCCTGCTGTCCGTTCTGTAAACTAAACTTAAAAGACGGTGTAAAGAAGATAAAAGGGGCTGACATGGAATTAAAAGACGTGATTGAACTGGTTAACGAGTGTCTTTAAATGATGTAATCTATTCAAGTTCAAATCCATTCACTATTTCGCTCAATTTCTTATACCACTGACGAAGCTCATTTTTGAGTCTATTTTTTAATTCATCCACGGGTATTGGCTTATACAGATATTTGTAACCACCCTGCTTTAAAATACGATAATCCCTTTCCACAAGACCTTTTTCGAGAAGGGACTGAAGGCTTCTGTACACACCACTCCTATCCTTGTCGATGGATTCAGCAATTTCATCAACCCCTGAATCGGGATGTTTAAAAAGAGCCATATACACCTCAATCTCTGAAGGAGTAATACCCAGAACGCATTTCAAAATATGACTAAAAGTAGGCTCGCCTTCAAGCAGTTCTACAATCCTGGTTTCCATGGTCTCACTATTATCCATATCTACACCTCGACCATAACAGTAATATCGCCGATGTGTATGAGCTCTACCTTACGTCCTTCTGAGACTATATTTTTAACGATTTCAACCCAATCTCTCTCCACAGTTACCATGTCTCCGTCTAATGATATATTTAAGTATCCGTCCCTTTCAAGTTTTTTCGCATCTTCTTCATTTAAGGTTGATAGAGCATCAATTACCGTTCTGGCCTTTTCTCTAAACCTCGGCCCAATTTCCTTAAGAATTGGTTTTACCTCACTTACCACCTCTCTGATCTCAGGCACCCCCTCCACTATTCTCACCGGACTGCTAGTCGCATCGGCTATATCAATAACATCAAAATCATTTCTAGAGACGATGGTTATATTCTTAAGGGGGGCATTGAGCGGGAGGCCTTTTTCGTGTTTTAACCGTCTAATACTGCTCACTATCTCCTTTATCAATTCTCCATCTCTTTCAGCACTCTCATCAATCATCTCTTTATCCGGAGAAGGCCACTGTTCTGTGTGAACACTCTTGTTATTGACAATATGGTACATCTCTTCAGCCATAAAAGGAGCGAATGGAGCATACATGATAATCAGAGCTTCAACCACTTTTTTAAGTGTGTATTTTGCTCCTCTATCTTTGTCTCTGTACAGCCTACCCTTAACCAGCTCAATATAATTATCGGCAAATTCATCCCACAAAAATGAACGAATTTCTTTAAGAGCCTCATCAAATCTATATTCTTCCATATACACAGTTACTCTCTCGATTAATTTGTTTAAAAGACTCAAAATCCATTTATCGGTTGTTTTTAGATTCTCAATATCTTTGTGGGATGGTATGTAGTCCATTAAATGGTTGATAGAAAATCTTACCACACTCCAGAACTTCTGCATGAACCTAGAGGCAGATACCACTTCTTTCCAAGAAAATTGGACATCAGAACCCACCACTCCTCCGATAGCGGCCCACTGTCTTAAAGCATCTGCTCCATACCTCTCCACCACTTCTTCTGGAGAAATTATATTCCCCAGACTTTTAGACATTTTTCTTCCATCTTCCCCTAGCACCATTCCATTTATCACAATGGAATGCCATGGAATTTGCTCAACAAGGGCAAGAGATCTGAGAATGGTGTAAAAAGCCCATGTACGGATTATATCATGACCCTGAGGTCTTAGCTGAGTGGGATAACCCCTCAGATCGTCAGGCCATCCGGTAATGGCCAGAGAAGTTATAGAGCTGTCCATCCATGTATCAAGGACATCACTTTCCCCTTCAAACTCATTACTACCACACACACAGGGCTTTTTTGGTGAATCTTTCAATGGATCCACAGGCAACCATTCCTCTTCAGCCACCATAACTTGACCACATTTCTTGCAATACCATACAGGTATCGGAGTTGCAAATACTCTCTGCCTAGAAATACACCAATCCCATTCCATTGCCTCGACCCAGTTTTTCAACCGTATTTTCATATGTTCCGGGATCCATTGAATTTTTTCTGCAGCTTCCAGCACCTCATTACCGATGACTTTTACAAACCATTGCCTCTGAGCCACAATTTCGATAGGAGTTTTGCACCTCCAGCACAGTCCGACGTTCTGGACTATTTTTTCCTGTCTGATCAGCAGCCCTTTTCTCTTTAGGTCTTCTACAATATTATCCCTGCATTTCTTTACTGACTGACCTTCATATTGTCCAGCTAAAGTATTCAATTTTCCATTTCTATCAATAACAGTTCTCAGAGGGAGATTGTGTCTTTTCCACCATCTAACATCCTGTCTATCACCAAAAGTACAGATCATAACTGTCCCTGTTCCAAAAGCAGGATCTACGTCTTCATCAGAAATAACCTTTACTTTCTGACCAAAAATCGGAACTATGATCTCCTTACCTATGAGATCCGTATATCTCTCATCATCTGGATGGATCGCTACTGCCACGCACGCAGCCAGAAGTTCTGGTCTTGTTGTGGCTATGACAACTTCCTCATCAAACTTGATATAATTCAAATCAGTTTCCCGTTCTTCATACTCAACTTCTGCCTGAGCGATAGCAGTCTGGCACCTCGGACAGTACATAACCGGGTGTTCATCCTTGTAGATGTAACCCCTGTTGTACATTCTGACAAAAGAGATCTGGGTTTTTCTGAAATATTCAGGCCTCATCGTAATGTACTCATTACTCCAGTCTACTGAAAATCCCAAACGAATCATGGTCTCTTTCATTTTTTTAATGTTTTCAAGAGTTAATTCCATGCATAATTCTCTGAATTTCTCTCGAGGAACCTCATTTTTTGTAATTCCATACCTCTCTTCTACTTTAACCTCAGTGGGAAGACCATGACAATCCCACCCCTGAGGAAACATCACATTATATCCTCTCATTCGCTTATACCTAGCTATGAAATCAATGTAAAACCAGTTCAATGCGTTACCAATATGGAAATCACCTGTTGGATATGGAGGAGGAGTGTCAATTACAAAAGCAGGTTTATCACTCTCTCTCTGGAAATGATATATCGAGTAATCCCACCTGTCTTTCCATTTCTCTTCTACCTCTTTGAAGCTATATTCTTTCGAGAGCATATTTTTCACCTAACGTAATTTCTCAATGTCCCTATTTTTTCAATCATCACTTCCACCACATCTCCCTTATTAAGAGGGCCAACACCACTGGGAGTCCCTGTTGAGATCACATCTCCTTTTTCGAGAGTCATTATATGGGATATGAATTCAATCAGCTCAGGTACATGAAATATCAAGTTAGAGGTATTTGACTGCTGCCGTACTTTCTCATTTACTTTTGTTATTATTTCCAAGTTGAAAGGGTCTACATCTACGATGAAGGGGCCCATAGGAGCGAACGTATCGAAACTCTTAGCCCTCGTCCACTGCCCATCTTCTTGCTGCAAATCTCTTGCAGTGACATCATTGAAACACATGAAACCCATCACATACTCCTCCCATTCATCTTTCTGTATATCTTTCCCTTTCTTTGAAATCACCAGAGCCAGTTCACCCTCGTAATCAACCCTTCTGGATGTTTTGGGTAGCAGAATTTCCCCTTCATGGGGGATTACTGCAGAAGGTGGTTTAAGAAAAATCACCGGATTTTTCGGGACCTCATGGTTCATCTCTCTTATGTGATCCATGTAATTTGCACCAATACATATTATTTTACTTGGATTGACAGGGGGTAGATATGATATCTCATCTAGCGGCAGCTCCTTACCTTCCACGAATAAACTTTTTCCTTTTATCTCTATATGTCCTTCATACAGTTCCCCATTGCACTCAATTCTTCCAAACATATTTTCGTCCTGAGCCATTTCGATGGTATTTGCCTATCTCGCTATTCTTAAGGATTTCCCCATTAAACACTGGACCTTCCACACATACCCTCAGACCAAAGGGATCAATACAGCAAGATCCGCAGATTCCAATTCCACATTTCATATATCTTTCAACGGATATCTGGGTTAATGGAAGGATTTTTTCTCGTTCAAAAAGATTTAATATAGAGGCAATCATCATCTCCGGCCCACATACGTAAATCTGGTCATATTTACCTAGATCCATAGATTCCAGTATATCTATTACTGTACCCTTCTCTCCAAAACTCCCATTTTCAGTGATAAAAACCACATTCTTAGCCCTGAGCTCTTCAAAAAAAATGAATTCTTTAACAGTCTTGACCCCATACACAACATCAATATCTCTTTCCAGCCATCGAACGAGGTACCTCAAAGGTGCTATCCCAATACCTCCTCCAACCACCAGCTTATTTCCCTCAACAGCCTTAAATCCATTTCCATATGGGCCTCTGATACCCACAATAGTTCCTTTGCCTAGATTAAGCATTTTCTGGGTGGTATCTCCGACGGCCTTAACTGTAATAGAAGATTCTGAAGACAGACTCACAGGGATTTCTTCTTTCCCCGGTACATCTACCATAACGAATTGTCCAGGAACTGAAGGAAATTCGTAAGAAAAATACAGGGTTACTGTTTCTGGATTTTCCATCACTTTCTCTGCTATACGGATATACATCTCCTCACCTGATATCAATTCCTATGAGCCATTCCAATAACATCTTCTAGGGACAGGTTTTTTCTAACGAGGAAATCCTTTATACCCTCAATAACACTCTTAAAAATCGACGTCCCGTAAAAAACCCCGGAACCTATCTGAACTGCACTCGCACCAGCCATCAAAAATTCAACGGCATCTCTCCAAGTTATAATCCCTCCACAACCAATTACAGGTATTTTGAGTGTCTCAAAAAGTTCATAGACACATCTCACCGCCACAGGTTTTATGGCTTTTCCGGAAAGACCACCGATCCTATTGCTCAAAATGGGTTTTCCAGCTTCAACATCGATGACCATAGCTCTCAACGTATTGATGGCCACAACTCCATCCGCTCCTCCTCTTTCCGCCCCTCGACCTATTTCAACAATGTCTGTTACATTTGGAGATAGTTTCACAAATATTGGTTTACTGGTTCGTTTCTTTACTCTCCTGCAGATATTTTCAACTAACTCAGGGTCTGACCCCAGTTCTGCTCCCATACTCCCCACATGAGGACAGCTCAGGTTCAATTCAAATCCCTGAGCCATGGGAAAAAAGGACACCAATTCCGGAATTTCTTCTTCACTGCCAGCAAGACTAACAATAAGAGGGGCTTCTCCATTATATCTTTCCAGTTCCTGTGCAAAAAGCTTTGCTGACGGGTTAGATAGACCTACAGCGTTTAAAATACCACAATTCACATTCACTACTGTGGGATTTTTGAACCCCTCCCTTGGTTCAGAGGTTACAGATTTGGTGACAACACCACCCGCTACTCTGGCAATTCTGTTCAAACTTGATACTGTAGTCCCCATAATACCAGATGCAAGAACAGTGGGATTTTCCAGTACCATATCCCCAATTCTTACCTCAAGCATCCGTTTTCTGAAAGAAATTCATAGAATTTAACCCTTGCCATCCTATCGAAATACTTTTAATGCAAAAAAACCAACACTCTTTGATGTCTGGGAAGATTCTCAGGTTAAAACGCATTTTCAACAGGAATTCAGGTAAGGTAGTTATAGTTCCCTTGGACCATGCAGTCTCATCAGGCCCTATTACTGGTTTGGACAACATAGGCCGAATTATCCAAGAAGTGATAGATGGTGGGGCTGATGCTATCATTCTCCACAAAGGGATAATGAAACGAGTTGTCCCATATATTAAAGGGGATATCGGATTGATTACTCATCTATCAGCAAGTGCTGATTTCTCACCTAACCCAAATAAAAAAGTCATTGTGGCAACTGTGGAAGAGGCCATAAAAGCTGGAGCCGATGCTATCAGCATCCACATTAATCTTGGAGGAAAATATGATGATTTCATGCTTGAAACCCTTGGAACAATCAGTAGAGAGGCTGAAGAGTGGGGAATGCCCCTGATGGCAATGATGTACCCCAGAGGAGAAAATGTTCATGATGAACAGGACGTAGACATAATAAAACATGTGGTCAGAATTGGGGATGAACTCGGAGCAGATATCATTAAAACCAATTATTCAAGGGATGAAAGATTTGCAGAAGTGATAGACAGCTGTTCTGTGCCTGTAGTAATAGCCGGAGGGCCAAGGGTGAAATCTGATATGGAACTTTTTGATGTTATTGCCGAAGCGTTATCTCAAGGAGTTTCTGGAGTTGCCATAGGAAGAAATGTATTTCAGCATAAAAATCCGAAAATTATGGTGGAAATGCTTGTTAAACTCGTTCATGAAGGATGGAGCAGAAATAAGGTGATGGAGAAACTGAATCAAGAGTCTTTCCGTCAATAGACAAGGTTATAGCATCAGGTCAATTCATGCACTAAACTTTCATACGGACTCAGTGATGGTAATCTTATTTTATCTCAATGAGCGTTCTCTTCTCATATAGACATGTTTATGGTTATCTCTGATATGTTCGTACTGTAATGAGCAATTCTAGCAAAGCTATCCAGGATTCTCTGTTTTAAAAGGGCTCTTGGAATACCTTTACGAGAGGTGAAATTTCTTTCATAATATTGATGAAATATGCGATCGAGCTTTCTGAAGTTTTCGAATATTATATCAGTAGAGGACACGTCTTTTTTGAAAAAAGCAATCATCGAAGACTCAAACAATTCCAGAACTTTATCTGCAAGGATATCATAATTCTCTGGAGGGATGTCCAGCCCTCTGCAGTTTTCTGCAATAGATCTAATATGATCTCCTATCCTTTCAAGGCTTTTTACTACCATCCTGTAACCAAGACAATCTTTTTTACTTGATAGGCCGAGTTTATTAGCTATTCGCTGTGACTCCACTGCTTTCTTGAGCTGCCTAACAATGAGAAAATACAGTTTATCCACTTCTCCTTCTCGCTCGCAAATATCCTCGATAAGATTCTTATCTCTGGCCTTCAATATTTTCTTTATGTCATTAAGCATAGAGTAGCATATTTATTCATCCTCCTGAGGAGCTCTTCTGTTTTGATTCTACCATCCTCAACTAGAACTTCCATGATTATGTAGTTTCCAGTATCAGTAAGGATTTCACATCCTATAAGCTGTCGAGAAATGTTTAAGATTGCGCTCCTGAACTGTCCAGCACTGGTTAAGTTAATCCGTATGGAGTCATACCCTGTCAAGTAAAGGGCCACCAGATGGCGATCAGTATACCAGTTGGAGTTCTTTCGGCCATATACATTTCCGAGTCGAAAAACTCCAGATTTAAAGAGATAATACGGCTTTTTGGAGACACTTTTGTTGGAACGCCATCAATCGTTACAGGGGTATTTATCTATACCCTTTTAGTTCTTAAATTTGGATTTTCAGCATTTGCAGGAGCTTTAGCTTTGATTATCCTTGCCGTTCCTATGATTCTTAGAACCTCTGAAGATGCCATTAAAACTTTTCTCGTATCCAGATACTTAGAAAGGATAGGAGACATCATTGAGAAAAATGGAGCCAGAGTTATATTTATAAAAGAAGGGAGGAAAGTATGGGTTAAATAAAACCTTCAATATAGTGTATCCACGGGTGAAAGACTGTAAAGTATGGTAACGAGAGACTTAATGGTTTTTTCACGGACATTATACTGATATTGAACTACAACTTCCCAAAAAGAGATCTCAGAAATTACTTACAAAGGCAGGAAAAGAGAGACGTGTAGAAAGGGCCTTCAGGTATATCTCCATAGACCTGATAGCAGCAAATATCTTCCAGAAAACGCAGATCCAGTCTATAGAAACGGAATAGGGATTAGTATTAGGGCTCAGTGCTTTCCTTTTTGGGTAGAAGGGTGTTGATCTCATCTAGGAGTTCTTCATCGGACTTGCCCGTGATGTCTATGCCCAGATCCTTAGCCATCTGCTGGACCTTGGTTAGCTGGGGCTGGGTTATGGATTGTAACTCTACTTCGGTTTCTTTCTGGGCTTTCTTGAATTCTCCCATGGCTTTTCCCAT
>Ga0180887_102_pt1 | contig 51710 bp, 43 predicted proteins | sample Deesub1362A_J573_FD_124184 | JGI IMG/M metagenome (GOLD analysis project Ga0180887, IMG submission 124184) | Archaeoglobi archaeon JdFR-42 | reverse complement strand
TGTTCAGTTCTCTCTGGATCTGGCTGTGGCAGGTTTCACACGAGATCTGGTTGCCTGGCTGGGAGATGTTGGTGAGGGAGTGGGAGGCTGTGAAGATGGATGTAATGTTCGTATCAATCATCAGAAAGAAAATTACTACTACTATCAGAGCCAGAAGTATTCTTGGATTCATTTCTTTTCCTCCAAGAAGACTGTGAGGTTAGTGGCAACAATCGATTCGACATTCCACTGAGAATTCGACCCAGACACCGAGTTTCGGACAGTTATGTCAAACTGAGTTGGAACTGAAAAGTTAATTGTAATCTCCACAGGAGTGTGGCAGGCAATACATGCTTCACTCGCATTTAACAAAAGGCTAGAACCTGATATACTTCCATTAGCAGATGACAATACAAATCCTCTATGAGCTGCCTCAGTTCCAGTATCATTTGCAAGACCTGTCATACCAAATCCGCCTGCAACAGGAGCGTTGAAAGGGTTCGATGCATTAAAATGACAGTAAGTACAGGAAATACTAGAAGCAGCGTGAGCTTCTCTTCCAGGTTGATCCAGAGAGCCGTTAGCATATGTGATGGTTAGATTGGCTCTATGGCAGGAATAGCACTCGTTCCCGGAGAAACCACTCACTCCATCTATAGTATCATGATAAGCACTTTGATTTAGCTCTTCATAAATATCAGCATGACATTTGAGGCATTTACTGCCATACCCTCCTTCGATACTATACCAGAAATGCTCTCCTTCAAAAAGAGATACAGTCTGGGGTATTACAAATAGACCCAAAGCGAAAAATATGATTACTATTAAAATGCCTTTTTCAAATGTCATGCTTCTACCCATTAGAGCATTGGGATTGTTTCTTTTTAAGATTTTCTGTATTCTGTCTAGTTCTTTACTCAAATTGAAATTATTGTCACTTAACGGTAACAATTTGTAGTCTATGATTTACAATATTGTCAACGTATGTTGACTACTTGTAAATTTCTAATTTGCAATATCGATGAACTATTAACGTTTGCAGAACGTAGAGAGGTGTCAAAGTTTTCTATACGTCCTTCGGCTGTAGTCTCCCAACTTTAATCTCTGATCATTATGGGATTACTGCCCTTATCCCATAAAAAGACTGAAATATGTCTCCTCAAAGTGTAAAATATACTGTGCGATGTTGAAATTCTGAAGATTTATAGAGATAAGATGCCCATAAATGATATGCCACGAAAAAGGACGACAGTTAAACCAACCAGATCATCTTATAGAGACCTTATCTTCCCAAAAATCAGAAATTAAAGAGAAATTAAAGAAATGAAATAAAATAAAAAAAAATTAGATTATGGCCAAGTTCCGGTTCCCCATGTTGTTGTGGTTGTACTGTTATTGAGCAATCCTCCATCTCCGTTAGCGTTACCCCAGATGGTGTATACAGTACCTGTGGATGTATTTATTGCATAGTTGCTAGTCTCATAAGCACTGCTTGTGGTATTCCATGTGACATCGAACTCCAGAGCCTTGTAGTGAGTGAAGTTTATCTTAACCGCAACATGGGTGTGACAGGCTATACAGGCTTCGTTTTCGTCCAGTAAGATAGTACTGCTGGAATTTGCTGTACTCACAAAGTCAAAATGGGCCGCATATGTACCAGTATCGTTTGCAAGATTACTCAAACCAAAACCACCTGCTACCGGAGCTCCAGTAGTTGAATCCCCATGGCAGTACATACATGCTATCGTTGCAGCGGCATGAGCTCCAGTTCCGGGCTGGTTAGTGGTACCATTCGCATATGTTATACTGGTATTTGCCTGATGACATGCCACACAGTCGCCCTCATCAGCAGTCGTATTAGACGTACCCCATCCTTTGTGATATGGACTGCCGTTCAGCTCAACATAGATGTCAGCATGGCATTTCTGGCATGGAATCTGGTTTCCCGCTGTATCGATGTCATACCAGTCATGCTGTCCTGCGAAGAGTGATACTGTGCTTGGCAAAACTAAAAAGCCTAGAGCCAGTACCACCACAATTAACAAGGCCAGTCTTCCTGCATTTCTCATTTCATCCCTCCAAAATTATTTCCATTAATCTATCAGATTCGAACTATTTAAAAAACTTTCGGAAAATCAATTCACAAAAAGAGATTTATAACAATTTTTCTTTTTAAAACCTTTTGAAAAAATTGTTTCCATAAAATGTAAATTAATAAAAAGTCTGGTTAACGACTATGTAAAAACTAGAAATAAATAGATTAAATTATCGAGCATTATCCTTAGAGGTAAGCATTGAATGCATAATTATAAGTTTCATTCAAAATGCTAAAATCAGATTGAATAAATTCGTATTGGAATTTCAATACACATCCTACTCATTTCTTAGCCTGCCTAAAAGATTCAATAACCTACTCCAATGGTTTGAAGAGAAGTTCCAACTTTATATGCAAAAAAGAAAGGAGAAAATATAAAGAATTGGCTGAATTATTAAATGCTCTCGTACGCCTTAACTTCATCGAACAGCACATGATTGTCTGTCTGGCTCAACAATTTGAGCTGGAGGAAGTTCTTCCCTATTGGCATTGGAACTGACACTACCGCTGTAGCCCAGTCAGTCGTAGTATCGATTATTCCCACCTTATAAGTTGCTTCTGAAGGCCCTGAGGTGGATGTGTCCCAGAATACCAGGCCAAGACCTGCAAAGTCATTCATTCTATCCGAGTATACTTTGAATTCAATTGTGACATTGGTTCCTTCTGAATAATCAAGTCCAAATTTCTTTGCATAACTTGCAGCCTGTTTATGATACGTTGGGTCTTTATACGGAGAACTCCAGTATCCTGATCCGTTGATTCCCGCAGACCTTGTTCCAACAGCTTTAGTGGTATTTAACTCCATCTCACTTGCCGTCATGTCCTTGGGTTCCCATCCTTTCACCATTTCATAAAGAGTATGAAGGCGTTCTTCTCTGATGAAGTATTTGGTTCCGGTAGACCATGTCCAGTCGTCTTCGAATCCTCCATTTACCACGTCGCTCTTCCCATACGGTTTTGGAACTACACTAACCGCATCGAAATAGACTGTGCCATTTCCAATAACCCATAACTTCACAGTAATATTATCAGCATTAGCAAAAGTGGTGAGATCTGTTCCAATGCTCACCCAACCTGATGTGTTACCGGTAAGCACGATTTTATGAGTTTCTTGAAGTTTTGTGCTCGTTGAACTGTTGTATTGCTCAACACTTAAAGCAGAGTAGGTCACACTACCATTTATCCATACCATTACCCTATACTCTTTAGACGACTCTACTGAAATATTCATACTCTTCAAGTACGATGTCGTCCCGTCTGTCACAATGAGTTTAGCAGAATAATTTCCAGTATATGCATTGGTACTCTGTTCAAGTGTCGCAGATCCATACAGAGCCCAGTTAACCAAAGTTGTGTTTCCTGCACTCCAAGCCTCCATATCGAGATTTGCTGTGATACTCCCCTCTGATCCAACTCTGAAAGTAGCTGTGTCATATCCAGACACTCCTGTGTCTTTCTCGACAATGACTTTAAGCGTATAGTCGCCAGGAGTTAAAACCGAGGTATTCAGGGTAAAGGTGAAGTTTTCCATTCCAGGCCCCGGGAGTCCACTTGCCACTCCACCAAACTCTCCGTCATCTGGAGAAAGAGGATTAGAGAGAACAATATTTCCATTGACATCTATTATCTGATACGAAGCATTATAGATCTGCCCAGCATTACCATTTCCGACTGCATACACCCCTATCGCATCTCCCGCCATTACTGCTGTTCTGTTAAGAGTTACAGAAACCGTAGGAGGTGTATAATACAATGGTGCATCTGTATTATGAATCGTTCCAGATCCGTGACAGTTACTTCCACCACAGCCAGAATATTTCGTGGCCATATATCTGCTTATTCCCGGTGCATTAAACGGTTCATCTGCTTTACTGTGTGTAAAGTGACAGTCAAAACATTGTGTCGAGACTCCAGCAGTCCACCCTTGCCATCCTGGCTCTTTAACCGCCCCGAATGGAGTGGAGAAGTTAACATGATAACCTCCTTGAGTATATGGCTGTTGTTTATCGGCAAGATGACAAGAATAGCAATCATTACTCCCATGCAGGAATGTTGTGCCTATACTCGGAGGTGTTGAATCCACTGATGAAGGCCATGAGCCCTGATGGCAGTTCTCACATCCATAAGTGCTTACAGTCCATCCCGAATTAAACATGTTACTGGTGTCATAATGGCAGGTCTTACAATCGTTGTCTGTTAGGTTACCAAGTCCACCAGTCGTGTTCACATTGGCATGGGCACCAAAGCTCGAATTATTAAAGCCTAGATTTCCAGAATAAGACTCGTGGCAGGCAATACATCCGCTTCCAGACCCTTCTCCTACCGCATGCACGAAATCCCTTATCAAGGTGGCAGATTGAGCTAACCCACCGTGACAGCTCTTACACATGTCATCAGTATAGGAGCCTGAAATAACATCTGTATGATTGAACCACGCTGTACCATCAGTAGCTGTTCCCTCATCAACATCAATCCGTGGTGGAACTGGACTTAAAGCAGTGCCATTATACTCATTTGCATTAGTGTAATGGCAGTTAGCACACCATGTGCCATTTGTTATAGACTGATTATAACTGTTGGATCCTTTAACCAAAGTTACGTTACCAAGGAGACCGTTCTTATTCTTATGAATTCCATTCTGATGGCAATAATAGCATGCTGTCACAGCTGAAGTGTTATCCCAGTAGTTGCCCCACTTCTTTCCAGCGAAAGGATCATCACTGTGAGTTAGCGAAGGAATCTGTGTGGGGACGTATCCTGAATTCCAAGTAGTCAATGCTGAAGTGGTATTTTGATTTATATGACAATCAACACAATTTGCAGCATTTGTCTTATCCCATCTGGTATAGGTACCATCAGAGTCGATAAACTTGATTCCGTGGATCTGTGCAGTCACACTGTTGTAGGCGGTATCATTTTTATCCATATGACAGGAGTAACAGTTCATTGTTCCGTTATGGGCTGTGGGTATCGGCCCAATATTACCTATTCCGCTTTGATGGCATCCAAGGCATAGACTGTTGCTGATCTGAGGTTTGACATGGTTTTGGTCATGAATCCTACCAACACTGTGACAGCTCCAGCATCTTGGCGAATTGGAACTGTCACTGTGATTATACATATAAGTATGATTTGTGTTTTGCATCACCGAAGCAAAAACTGTTGTCGCATTCTGATGGCAGTAATAGCAGTCTGTAACGGTATCCCCATTAATATTCAGAACGAGGTCACTTCTTGGCTTTCCATAGTGACTTATGGTTGCATTTGTCGAACCAGCATCTGGATCACTGTTAGTGTTAAGCATCTCACTCTTGCTATGACAATCCTGACAGGTTGCATTAACCACAAGATCCTGCCCGGAATAGTAATGTTCGGCTACAAGAAGGGCATTAAATTGAGTTGTACCAGTATGACAGTCTTCGCATTGCTTAGGTGATTTATAGTTTACTGGGTGCTGATCCGGTTCCGTTCCATCTCCATGACATGCCCAGCATGCTTTATCCACAGGATCCGTTAGGGTAGTGTTATTGGTTGCCCCACTATTAAGGGTGGCATGTATACCCTGTTTCATGGTACTTACATCAACATGTCTCGGAGCTGTACCTCCAATATCGTGGCAGGAGACACAATCGGGCCCTCCTGGAACCCCTTCTTCAACATTATGTACAAAAAGTGTCAGGTTATTGTTTGGCGTCTCGGTGGTATTGGCATGACACCCATAACATGAACTATCGGTGTAATCTGAAGAGACGAAGGATGAATGATCCAACCATTTATTTCCGGCAAAGTTACTATTCATTCCAGTGTTATTTACATCATTTAGTGGTGGAGTTGCAGGAGAATAAGCTGAACCGTTATAACTGGGGTTAATGGCAGAAGAGACGTGACAGTTAGCACACCATTGCCCAGAAAGGTCTGTAGCCCCATCCGCAATGTAACTAATCCTCCCTAAAGCACTCTGGCTATGGATTTCCTCAACATTATTTCCATTTCCATGGCAGTATAAACATGCAGCATTGTCATCAGCCTTAGTCCAGTAATTGCCCCAATTTTGTCCCTCCCAGGTAGCATTTCCATGCTGAAAGGCATAACTACCAATATATGGTGGGTACATAGTGTAGGTGCCTGTTCTTGTTGTGTACTGTTTACCTGAAGCTCCAGAATTCGCATGACAGTCCATACACTTAACAGCCAGAGCCTTGTTAGTTGTATAGGTTGAGAGATCTGAACCCAGGAATCTCGCACCTCCATGAGGGCTAGGAGAATGGCAGACATCACAGGGTACAGAATTGTTATGCTTTGCATTAACCTGAGGTGGATTTAGCCCTAAACCCTGTATGAACGTTTTAACACTGTCATTTGTTCCTTGTACGTGACAATCTTCACATCCAACTGCCTGGGATTTATTTGTTGTATATTGAGCTGTATGGTTAAGGAAAGTTATTGCATGGAAGTCAGTGTTGTCATGACAGACTGTACAGTTGACAGTTCCATTATGCATCGCTACACTGTAACCGAAGCTGTCGGTCTGAGGCTGGTAGTTGTTAGTATAGGCTGCAGAATCATAAGTGGTGAGGGCATTGAAAAAGTTGGATATGCTCCCTGAAGTATGACATGAGGTACAATCGTCCTTCGTCACAGCGTTAGCTGAACCGAGTGTTGTATAGGTGGGCTGTGTTCCGGCAGTCTTGTCCAGAATTCCTATTACGTGGGCATCCTGTGAGTGACAGGAGGTACAATAAACCGGATTGTCTGGAGAGTGCTTACCCTGGTTTACGTGACAAGTTAGGCATTGGGAATCTTCGGTGTAAGTGTTTGAGGTGCCTGAAACGACTGGTTTCCATATATCATGCCCTGGTCCATGGCAGTTAAGACATGGAATTGTTTGGGACGGTGTGTGAGCTTTACTGGGCTGGCTAGTTGAAGTGTCGAGAGAGTAGATTGTTCTATAGTTTCCTCCCACGCTATAGCCTGTTGTCGTAAGAATTTCAGTGAGTTTGGTGTTCTTCTGGGCATGACAGCCGGTTGTATCATAACACCCCGCTATTTCAGCCCTCTTGGCTCCATCATTGGCATTAACATGACAGTCCTGACACTTCTTTATTCCATTATGGATGTCAGCACTATATTGTGTCTTTGCGGTATTTTTAATGTAGTTTTTATCGTTATATGCATTTGGATCATAAGGGATCTTATCATAACCCTGATGGCAGGCCGTACAGAATCCATTTTGCATTGGATTTCTATGGTCTCCTTTCAGTGGATTTCTGTGGAAGTCATACCCCATTGTGTAAGGTGATTTTTCACTATAAGTTCCGTGTTTGGTTACAGTTTCTTTACCATGACAATTGGCACAACCCCACCAGTTATACATGAATGTTCTGGAATCTACAAGATTCTGGCCGTTAACAGTAGCAGATGCTTCAACTGTCCAGTTACCATAATAGTTTTTAGCATTTAAATTATAACTAAACGATGCGATCCCTGAAGAGTTTGTAACAGCATTTATCGTAGTCGCTGTGCTCCCATCGGGTTTTTTAACAGTGAACGTTACTTGAACTCCAGAAATTCCACCACTTTCATTGACAATCAGCACATAACCTTTCACTGTTGTTGCTTCTCCATTCCAGTAGTCAGTCCCCCAATTCCTAGGAGGCGTCACAAAACCCGATCCAGCTTGCCCATTATTTGGATCGTCAAGAATGACAAGCCTAGAAAGGTTCAGTTTCATTACTGGTTCTGCAGAGACGGTTCCACAAACAGAGATAAGAATGATACCTACAACTAACAATAACACTAAAATAGGTCCCCTTTTCGGGAAATTAAACATTTTTATTTCACCCCAATTTTCAAAGTATCTAAATTATATTTATCCCAATGGTAAATGTTTTAAGCCAGATATATAAATCTTTCCAAGATGTATTTGCCAAAATCGAGAATATATGTCATGAATTTATATTTAAGAACCTCAGGATGTTTTAATCGATGAAAAAATTTCTATGCTTTATCTTCAAATAATAAAAATTTTTACTAATTATGTTAATTTAGATGCCTTAAAATCTACATATACTGTAAAACTCATCTTAATAAGTTTTTAGGAGATCAACTTGATAATATAAAAACATAACAGAAAATCATACAACCTTAATGAGAACAATTATACACGAACCAGTCTGGTACCCAGCAATCAAACAGAAAAATCTTTAAATAACCTTCCATCAGCCCTTTGTAGATGAATCTGAAGACATCTATACTAATATTGCTGGTAATATTGTTGCTTCTAATACTCTCAGGCGATGTTGTGGCATGGACCGAGCCAAAAATGATAGGAGAGGGAGAATATCCTGTGTTGGCTCAGGATTCTAGTGGGACATACTGGTTGGTGTTCGTAAAGTCTGATGGCATATACACAATGAACTCTACGGATCTGGAAACATGGAATAAACCATTAAAAATCCCTGTAACGAGAGAAAACGACTATCATCCGTGGATGATAATAGACCAAAATGGTATTTTCAGGCTTGTTTTCACTCGTCATAAGATTATAAATCCCCATGCTTTTTTCGGGTTTGATTACGATGTGATGTACACCACAAGCAAAGAGGGAATTCACTGGAGTGATCCCGTGCCAATAGCAGGTAGCAATGAAACCATAGACTGGTATCCCTACATATACCAAGATTCGAGAGGGAAATTCTGGGTTGTTTACAGTAAAAACATAGGGAAAGAAGGTTCCATGATTGTTCTAAGATACTCCAATGATGGGGACCGATGGAGTGAAGAAATTAAAGCAATTCCTCCTGATGCTATATTTGGTAAACTAATTGACGTAGATGGGAAATACTGGTTACAGTATGCCAAATACACTGGAAATTATTCCATCACTGAACTCATGAACAACCATGATCTGTTTATAGCCCCCAGTAACGATGGAGTTAAGTGGACAAAAGCGGCTAGGCTGACAAACATGCCTCCATTCAATTTTAGCTTGTACAATGATGCTAAAACAGATAGTGACGGAAACCTATGGATTGCCTTCACATCCACCATAAACGGCAATGAAGAAATTTACATAATGGGATCACCAGATGGTGTTCATTGGACAAGACCTGAGAGACTTTCCAGAAATATTGAATACATTAACAGCCTTGAGAACCCATATAATTTCAAATGTGATCAGAAAAGCCTCTTTTTTGATCAAAACGGCAATGCAATTGTTGTATACCAGTCCGCTATTTTCAATAACACTACTTTATGGATTGTAACCGGAAAACCAGAGATCAAGGGAGAGTTACAGAGTGTTGAATATAACATAACTTTGCCTTATGCTCCACCCGAAGAAGAGCACTTTAAAGAAACAGTAAAAACACCAGTGGGAATTGCACCAATCATCATATCTCTGCTGTTAACCGCTTTTCTAATAAAGAGAAAGAGATGATTCACAACTCCCCTACATTGCCAAGAACATTTAATCTAAATCCCTCTTCAAATTTCTTTATAGATTCTTTGTATCCATATCACCACTCAAATTCATCAGAGGATTACCAATTACCATAATAGATTCTAAAAAGAGCAATAAGCGTATTTTAAGTACAGGTCTTAAAGATCTAAAAATAGTTGAAAAACTAAAACCAACAATACCAAGTATTCCTTCAGGGGGCAAACTCCCCACTTACTGAGAAAAATAATGATACACTTGCCCCTCTGGCTACTTCTTTAACCTGATAGCTCTTGTAATGGCAATCAACACAAGGGCTATCAGTGCAATGGATAACTCAAATCCTGGTGTCTGTTCTCCTGAATAACTGGATGGCTCTTCTTTCTTGCTTTCATTCTGTTCCACAGTTCCAGACGAGATTGGCTTCTCTGTTTCGTTTCCTCCGGTCTTTTGCGATATTTTTTCTTCTAAAGTTACCCCCTCAGTCCTACTGGCATTAACAGTAAAAAGAAGAGTTTGCTCTCGCTTCAGTACAGGAGTGAAGATTACAAGAACCACAGAATAGGACCCATCTTCCACCCCTTCAGGTATATCGATTTTAAGAGTTGCATTACCAGTGGAATTGCTGATTGAAGCAGAAACAGACTCTGCGTTCCATCCCTCTGGCACGATGGCTGATATTATCGACTTTTCAGTCTCAAAATTTATCTTAAAAGATATTTTAACATTAACAGTTTCTCCAGGCCTTACTTCTTCAGGGTACGAGACGTCCATATACGTAAAGGTTGGAATTTCAATTGAGGGTTGAGAGGGGGTGACATTCAACTCACTCTCATTAACCTGTGATTCACTTTCATTAACCTGTGACTGAGTTTCATTGACCTCTTCTTCCTCTTGTACCGGTGTTGTCTCTGGAACTGGAGTAGGTGTCAGTACAGGCAAGAAGGGTTTTTTAGGTATTGATGGAGGGGGTAGAGTCACATTCCCCGTAGTTATCGTTTCACCAGAGGGGGTTAGCACTATAAACCCGACTTCTTTAGAAAATATGAACTGATCATAGTAATCAAAAGAAATGGCTCGGACTACCCAAGAGCCAGATAAATCAACCTGAAAACTGTCTTTGATTAAATTTGATCCTTTAAAATATAGATATGATGATTTTTTGAGTTTTCCTTCTGCATACCACTCTACCAAGACATATTTCTCATACCCAGTTCCCTGAATATAGGCTTCAACTATATCATCCTTAACAGGATCATCTGGAAAGATGGTAACCGATATGGCTGGGGTAAATCCATTTACCGCTACTATTACAGAAACCAGAATTACAATCATCAGCTCCAGTTTAATTTTCCAACTCATGATCCCAATCTGGTCTCTTTAAATCCATCCATATAATGTTTTTCGTATTGCTAGATGTAGAAAAAACGAAAAAATGTGATTATATATTATGGATTTATCATCCGCATTTAGTGAAACCGCACATCCCGCACACTGCACATCCTTCCTTGTATTCAAGAATATTCCCACATTCCGGGCACATCCCAGCTATAATTCTGGTATTGGATTCCACTCCCTCACTTGTAAATTCAGTGAGAGGTTTTATGGCTTCAACATCAGGAGTCAGTTTAGTATACTCGCCCTTGAGATATCCTTCAAGGACCTTGGCCACAGCATCAGCACAAGAGGTAACTATGTTTCCCTTGTCAAAACCCACAGATGGGCACCTAATACCTTTGAGCTGTTTAATGATGGACTCTGGCTTAACCCAAGACCTTAGGGCTATGGATATCAATCGACCTATGGCTTCTGTCTGTGAGGCTGCACAACCACCCGATTTTCCGAGCTGAACAAATACTTCTGCAAGGCCATACTTATCTTCATTGATGGTTATATACAAGCTGCCACAACCTGTTTGAGTTTCAATGGTTTTTCCGTTGGTAACAGTTGGACGGGGTCTCGGTTCTATGGGTCTCGAATACGGTTGAGTCAGCTTAACTTTCTTCTTTTTTTCAGTCTCCTTGGTTCTCAACACCTGCTGTTCACGGCTACCATCCCGGTAAACGGTGATGCCTTTACATTTAAGGTTGTAGGCCAGTAAGAAGGCCTCAGCCACATCTTGCCTTGTTGCATGATTGGGGAGGTTTATTGTCTTAGAGACTGCATTATCCGTGTATTTCTGGAAAGCCGCTTGCATCCTGACATGCCATTCTGGAGCAATATCGAGTGCAGTAACAAAAACTTTCCTCACATGTTCTGGGATCTCATCAATTGACTGGATTGAACCTTTTTCTGCAACCTTTTCCATGAGTTCTTCACTGTAAAATCCTTCAGCCACAGCCACTTCCTCAAAAAGGGAGTTAACTTCAACAAATTCTTCACCATCCAAGATGTTAGACCGTTTGAAGGCTATGGCAAACAGAGGCTCGATTCCACTGCTGCATCTGGCAATAATCGAGATGGTCCCTGTAGGAGCAATGGTTGTCGTGGTAGCATTACGTATCTTTATACCTTCCTTTTCCCATACACTTCCCTTCCAGTTGGGAAAGGTACCTCTTTCTTCAGCCAGATCCATGGACGCTTTGTGAGATTCTTCCTGGATGAATTTCATGACTTTCTCTCCCATTTTTACACCTTCATCTGAATCGTAGGGTATGCCCAGTTTTATCAGCATATCTGCGAATCCCATTACACCAAGGCCTATCTTACGGTTTCCTTTGGTCAGTTCTTCGATTTCAGGTAGTGGATAGTGATTCATGTCGATCACATTATCTAGAAATCTGACTGCCAGATGCACAACTTCCTTCAATCTCTTCCAGCTGATCTTTTTCTTTTCCACAAACCTAGAGAGATTTATACTCCCGAGATTACAGGATTCATATGGGAGAAGGGGTTGTTCACCGCAGGGATTAGTAGACTCAATTTCTCCAATATGGGGAGTTGGATTATGACGATCTATCTCATCAATAAACACTACTCCTGGCTCTCCATTCCTCCATGCACCGTCTACAATCAAATCAAAGATTTTTTTAGCCCGCATCTTTCCGCTCACAGACCCATCTCGTGGATTAATCAGCTCATATTCTCCATCCTCCTCTAACGCTTTCATGAACCTGTCAGTGACCGCAACTGAAATGTTGAAATTCCTAAGAACCCCTTCTTCTCGTTTTGCAGTGATAAATTCCTCTATATCTGGGTGATCAACTCTCAAAATGCCCATATTGGCTCCTCTACGTTTACCGCCTTGTTTGATTTGCTCAGTAGCCGAATCAAATATTTTCATAAAGGATACGGGTCCACTTGCAACACCCATGGTGGATTTTACTACATCTCCTTTTGGCCTGAGCTTTGAAAAGCTAAAACCTGTACCACCACCACTTTTCTGTATAACAGCCATATCTCTCAAGGACTTAAATATCCCATCCATTGAGTCTTCCACAGGCAAAACAAAACATGCAGATAGCTGTTGCAGGGGTGTACCAGCATTCATCAAAGTCGGTGAATTGGGCATAAATTCCTGATTGTACATTATTTCATAGAATTTCTTCCGTATGGATTCAACATCTCCTCCATACTGCTCTTCTGCAAGAGCTATATTGCTTGCAACCCGATCTACCATCTCTTCTGGTGTCTCAACCACATTCCCCTGCTCATCCTTTAGCAGGTATCGTTTTTTTAGCACGGTTTCTGCTGTTTTCGTCAGCTCCATCATACTGCCCCCTGATAGGACAAACACTATACATTAATAAACATTGTATACAGTCTGAAACTAATGGAATACTTCAATTTAAATGTTTACCTGCTGAAGTGGAATTTCAGATGAAAGGGCATAGTTTATAAAGCATAAAAGATTTGCTTTGACGTCATATGAGCTCTGTAAGACTTTTCCCGGACAGTCCTGCTATAGAGACTTTGAAAAAAATAAAGGAAAAAGGGGTACTACACCCACTACATCGAGATGCCTTTATTATCGATGTAGATGGTGTGATATTTAGGGGGAACAGGATAATCGAGGGATCGAGAGAGGCCATCCAAAGATTAAAAAAAGGTGGGAAAAAATTAATTTTTTTATCCAACAACTCAACTATGAGTCGTAGAGCTTATATGAAGAAGTTCAAGGCCAACAAAATCCCGGCCTCTGCAGAAGAATTTGTCCTTGCCACATCCAGTACAGCAGAATTTATACAGAGTGAAAATCCAGAAGCAAAGATCTTTTTAATTGGAGCTAATGGACTTAAAGAAGAGATCGAATTGGCTGGTCTGGAGATAGTCGATGACTATCAGAACGCAGATTATCTCGTCGTGGGTTCAGATCCCGATTTAACTTTCGATAAAATAACTCTCGCATTGAGGGCTGTCCGTTCCGGGATCAAGTATATAGCAACAAATCCTGACAAGATTTTTCCTGGAAGTAAGGGAGTCACTCCTGGCACCGGGATGATGATTGGAGCCCTGTACTGGATGACAGGAAGAATGCCCGATGTCATTGTGGGCAAACCTTCTCCTGTGATATTCACTGTTGCAGCAAAAAAACTTGGTGTTTCTACTGAAAAGAGTGTCGTGATAGGAGATCAGCTTGAAACGGATGTAGCTGGAGGTAAAAAAGTAAAAGCCTTAACTGTTCTTGTGCTGAGTGGAGTTAACGAGGAAAGAGATATCGAGCGCCTTAATATTCGGCCAGATTTCATGTACCCCAAACTTATCAACATGCTTGAATTCAAAAAACAGTAAGACCAGTGAAAGGAGTTATAATCCTAATAACCTGTTTTTATTTTGTATAAATTGTAACAATGTCTTCATCGGACACTCTATGATCCAGTCCAACTCGCTGACCTCCAAATCTTGCAGAATTGCCCCAGACTTTTGCATATCGAAAATTCCGCACCATGTCTCTGTGTATTTTCGAACAAACATCTCTGATAGTGGCACCTCTCCTCACTATCAAAGGTTCATCAAAATCAGGCTTTTCATTTTTTGGTTTAAGATACACCCTAATAAACCCAAGGTTTTCATATATCCTCTCCTTCAAAAAATCCAGATTATACCCTGACACAGCAGACACAGGAATCCACTTTTTTGCCAAAATGTCCTTCAAGTGACCCTCATCCATAAGATCAACTTTATTAACAACTACTAGTCCTGGCAAATATTTTCTATTACCCATGATCGCATCAATTAATTGATCTTCCGTGATGTCCTCTCGAATTACGATGTCAGCATTGTGTATCCGGTTTTCCATCAAAATGGTTTTGATAGTTCTGTCAGATAATCTCACTTCACCCATTTTTGTTATCAATATCCCTCCGGTTTCTTTTCGCCTGATCGCTACGGCTGGGGGAGTCTCATTCAAACGTATTCCTACATTATATAACTCCTTTTCTACAATATCTACTTGATAGGTGTTGAAAATGTCTGTCACGATTATTATCAAATCAGCATTCCTAACGACAGATAGTACTTCCCTCCCTCTACCTTTTCCCTTAGATGCACCTTCAATGATACCTGGTACATCTAGGAGTTGAATTCTCGCCCCCTTATAGTCCATTATCCCTGGGATAACATCTATTGTGGTAAATGGGTAATCAGCCGTTTCTGATTTTGCATTAGTCAATCTATTAAGTAGCGTACTTTTCCCGACCGATGGATAGCCCAGAAGTACTACAGTGGCATCTCCCTCTTTCCTAACTGCGTATCCCTTCCCACTACCTCTTGTCTCCCTTTTTTCTAGCTGTTCTCGTAATCTGGCGAGCTTGGCTTTCAACTTACCAATATGATGCTGAGTAGCTTTGTTATATGGAGTATCTCGTATCTCTTCCTCAATTTTCCGTATCTCTTCCTGTAAATCCATTTATGAGCAGTCAGAACAAAAGATAATAAAAATGTTTTGCCTTTGATGCTAGTTTTCTTATTGTAATAAAAAACTCAAAAATATTCTAATTGTATCGAAAGATTAATATTCATTGTGCCTCTTAGTAAAATATTGAAAATGAAGGATGAGTCTCATTCCACGACCTGTAACCTTTGTCCACATGCCTGCATTATTCCTTCTGGTCAGTTTGGGCGCTGTGGGGTTAGAGAGAACTTCCGTGGTAATATCAGATCTACTAATCACGCAATGGTAACAGCTCTGTTGTGTGACGCCATCGAGAACAGAATAATCTTCCATTACAGACCAGGAAGTAAAGTTCTGTCTGTCGGTAGTTTTGGATGTAATATGAACTGCTTTTACTGCCAGAACTATACTCAGGCCCACTCCTGGAATGGGATACCAATGAAAAATCTATCTCCAGAGGAAATAATCAATCATGCTATTGTAGCAAAGATGGATGGAATTGCTTTTTCAGTAAATGAGCCTGTCGTCTGTTATGAGTTTGTGATGGATACTTTTTCAGGAGCAGGTTCCATGTTTACTGCACTTAACACCAATGGTATGATTATGCCTGAACCACTATCTAAGCTTCTTAAAAAAACCGATGCGATGAATGTGGATATTAAGTCATTCAAAAAGAATGGATATCAAAGACTTGGAGGAAATCTTGAAACGGTCAAGGAGACCATTATATCCACATGGGAAAGTCAAACACATCTTGAGATTACCTTCCCTGTCGTCAGAGGATTTAATGACAAAAGGGATGAGATCGGAGATCTTAGCAGGTGGATGGCTAAAAAACTTTCACCCAGTGTACCACTCCACATATTCACTGTCAAGCCGGCATTAAAATTTTCAGGTCCAGCAGTTTCATCTGAGATAATCGAAGCTCTTCGAAAAGAGGCAAAAAAGTATCTTGATTTTGTCTACACTGAAAAAAACCAAGATACTCATTGCCCTGAATGTGGAACCATGATAATCTCAAGAAAGTCTACACCAAAAAGTGGAGATTTCAGTCAGCATTGTCCTTTTTTTAACAGTGTTGATATAATCCATCATGATCCATCTTGCCCTGAATGTGGAAAAGACCTTAATATTGCAAACCAGTGGTTTACAAATTCAAATCGTCAATTTAGATTGACAATATAGTAAAGATGGCTTTACTACTTGTCAACGGTAGTTGACAATACAATCTGGTAGGAGGAGGATAAATGAATAAAAAGCTTACAAGAAGAGATTTTTTGAAAAACACAGGCATACTGGCTACTGGATTCCTGACAATAAGTGTTACGGGCTGTACTGACCGAAAAATAAAAAGACCTGAGACTCTGAGTATAGGACATCTGCCAGCTCTCTGTCAGGCATGGATCGTTACAAAACCAGCCAGACTTGTAGAGAACCACATGGGGATTCAGACACAATGGAGTATGTACAATGCTGGCCCAGCCATTGTCCAAGCTTTTGCCCAGAATCAGATCCAGATCGGGTACCTTGGAGTGCCCCCTCTGATGATAGGAATCGATAAGGGCGTCCCTATGAAGGCTGTAGCTTCCACTCACGTTCTCGGGGATCAGTTCATTGCAAGAAAAGAGGATGGATACAAAGATGTGTATGAGATGGGGGGAGATGAACTGGCCACCATCAGGCAGTTCAAAGGCAAAAAAATAGGTATACCCCCAAGAGGTTCAATTGAAGATGCTGAAGTGAGAGACCTTGTCAGACGTGCGGGGATGAAAGATGGTGAAGATATATTTTTGGTGAATTACAATACAGTTCCGTCTCTTCCAGATCTTCTGGAAGAGAGAGAGATCGACGCCATGGTTGTATGGCCTCCCTTTAATGCAGTGTCTCTCAGCAGAGGAAACACAGAAATAATTATCGACGCCCAGCACCTGTGGTGGAATGCTCCATGCTGCTGTCTGGCCATACATACCGACCTTACAAGAGATTACCCGGACTTTGTCAGAGAATTCGTTAAAATCCATGTCATGGCCTCTCGATTCATAATGATGTACCCTGATGTGGCTGCCGATTTTGCATCAAAAGAGCTTAAACTTGACAAAAAGATTATCATGACTTCCTTTGATCTAGCTCCAAGGTACTGTGCAAAAATCAGTGAAGATTACATCCAAGCCTCTGAAAAATTCTCTCGATCTCTTTATGAGTCCGGATACGCCAAAAATATTCTCACCAGAGAGGAAATATTTGACCTCCGGTTTATCAATGATGTGCATCCTGAAAAAGAGGAGGAAGGAGTTGGAAAAGTACCAAAAGAGGAGGCAGTATATAAATTCGTCATGGGATGATGATGGGACGACTACCAAAACGAATCTTTCATTTGCTAGTAGTGCCAGCATTATTTCTTATTGTATGGGGAATTCTCTCTATCGCCAATATATTCCCTTCCTATCTCTTGCCCCCATTGAAAGAGGTTATATTCGGTGGTTATTATTTAGCCACAAGTGGTGAACTCCTCAGGCATATAACAGCCAGCCTTTACAGAGTAGTATCTGGACTGACGATAGCAATCTTCACTGGAGTTCCCCTCGGAATTCTAATGGGAAGATCTGAAAGGATTTCAAGCCTGTTTGAGGGAGTACTGCATATTTTGAGGCACATCCCACCTATCGCCTGGATTCCCTTTGCTCTTCTCTGGTTCAGAGGTGGACTTGCTTCTGCTGCTTTTGTTGTATCTATTGGAGCTTTTTTTCCTATCCTTCTAAATACCATTGCGGGAGTTAAAGGAGTTCCAAGAGGCCTGATTGAAGTTGGATATACCCTTGGATGCTCCAGTAGAGAGATAACAACAAAAATAGTTTTACCATATTCGACACCAAACATATTGACCGGAATACGAATAGGACTTGGTATAGGCTGGATGAGTGTCGTGGCGGCAGAATACTTTGGATACAATTTTGGACTTGGAGCTTTAATAATCTTCGCCTATAACATACTCCGGATAGACCTCATGGTAGTGGCAATGATCACTATAGGATTCGTTGGTTTAATTATAGATAGGGCTTTCAAATGGCTTGAGAACAGACTTACTAGATGGAGGGGCAAATAATGGCTTTGCTGGAGATCAATCACTTATCTAAAACCTTTGTATCAGACAAAGAAGGGAAAATAGAGGCAATCAGAGATATAAACCTAAAAGTGGATGAAAAAGAGTTTGTATGCATTGTTGGCAAAAGTGGATGTGGAAAAACAACGTTGCTCAGAATCATTGCAGGACTCGAACCCCCTACACACGGAGAAGTACGATTAAACGGGAATACGATAAAGTCCCCTGTCCCTGAAATCGGGATGGTATTTCAGGACCCTAACTTGTTTGCATGGCGTACTGTTCTTGGAAACGTAACATTTCCTCTTGAGATACAGGGATTCAATAAAGAGGAGAGAGTAAAAACAGCAATGAAATACATCCAGATGGTCGGGCTTGTTGGGTTTGAGCAGGCTTACCCATATGAGCTTTCAGGCGGGATGAAGCAGAGGGTTGCTCTGGCAAGGACACTCGCCTCTGATCCTAGAATTATCTTGATGGATGAGCCCTTTGGAGCTCTGGATGCCCAAACCAGAAATGAAATGCAGCTTGAACTACTAGAAATATGGAAAAAAGAGACAAAAACCATACTTTTCGTCACCCATAGTATTGATGAAGCTCTGTTTCTTGGTGACAGAGTCGTAGTCCTTTCTCCGTCTCCTGGAAAAATCCAAAAGGAAATTTCCGTGAAACTTCCGAGACCAAGAGATAGAACTTCAAAAGAATTCAATGATCTAAGACGGGAAATTCTAACGTACTTGACTTCAACATAACAGACTACTGGTAATCGTTCAATTCATTCAATTACTATTTTTCTTCCAGCTCAATTTTTTTTACAATGAGATCTCCTGCCATGCCATCATATCTAGTTTCTGCTTCAAGTATCTTCAATTTTCTTTTGTAGAGGGGGGCATCAAGCACGAGGGTTTCATACTCTCCTCCTTCTCCAGCAAGGTGTACTCCATACTTCCTGTTTAACTCCATCAGATCTCTTAGAGTATTTTCATCTAGTTTTCTTCCAAGCCAACTCTCATCCAGACCCATGGCTGCAACCTTTACAATTATAACCTCAAAATTATCAATGACAGTCCTGAGGATCTCCTCTGGCTCCATATCCCACAATGGAGCTACCATTTCCAACCCAGCCTGTTCACAAATCTTACTAAACCTCTCTTTCTGATATACCGACGCAATTCCCCCTACAACGATTCCATCCACCTTCAACAACTGGATAAGCCTCAGCAAATCCATTAGTTCTTTCTCTTTTTTCCCCTCTGTATACCCTGTTATCAAGGGCAATTCCATTGCTCTGGCAATATAATCTGTTATGGGTGCATTTACACTATGGAAAAGATATGAATCTGGATTGATAGACCTCATATTAACCAAGCAGGTCACATCATGGCTTTCTGCAGCACAATGAAGTGCTAGCAGAGAGTCCTTACCTCCTGAGACTAGCGCTGCAAGTCGCATTATCCGGCTCCACCATTACTCGAGTTCTTCAACTTCCACAACTCTAAGGGGCGTATCCCCAAGTTTTTTACCAATATTCACTTTTGCGATCTTTCCTGCATGGAGTTCATTGTTGGCATTAAACACTTTCATCTGAAACTCAAGACCAACAAGGGCAACGTTAGCTACTGTAAACACACTGTCTATTTCCCTCCCACAGTAGGGACAGGTGGTTTTCCCAACTGATATTTCTACGTAATCCAGTTCGGGATTCAACCTCTTTCCAGCCTCCGCCACAGCGATGTTCATAGCATCTTCAGGAGAGCGAGCATTCTTAACATACCATCCCCCTTCCAGCACCACTAGATAATTCGACATGTTTTACCCTCCCCCGAAGATTTTTCGGAAAAGATTTCCTTTCTTCTTCTCTTCAAATTCCGTTGATTTCTTTTCTCTCTTGCCATCTTTCTTTAGAGATTCGTCAGACTTTCGAATAGTAGGCCTTTTTTTCTCCGGTCTGGCAAGCTTCCTTTGAATCATGGACTTGGTATCCTCTTTTTCTTCCACCACAGTCACTGATGATCCCCCATGTTTGCTTTTTCTGATTCTCACATCCACAAGAATTGGTTTCTCAATATCAGTGCTTACCACAAGAGCAGTGCCTGGTGGTAACCTCCTGATTTCATCTACCATTTCTCCTGTTAATCCTTCAACACTCTTTTTTATGGCCTGTAGATCATTGGGATTGGTTACTCTCAGGATTATCTGGGTATTGCACTGCGAGATTACATTTTTATCCACTCTTGCTGGTCTCTGAGAAATGATCATAAGGCCGAGACCGAATTTTCTTCCTTCAGAAGCTATGGTTCTCATCACAGAGGTACTTGACGCTTTTCCATACCCTCTTTCTGGACAGAAATTATGAGCTTCTTCTACAATTATCATCCCAGGAGGAACTTCATTGACCTTTCTCAATTCAAATACCTCATGACAAACCCTTGACACTATCAAATCTTGAACTTCTGGATTGACACCTCTCATGTCAATGATTGATGCCTTGCCTTGCTCAAGAAGAGTGCTGATTGGAGTAGGTTCTCCTGAAAACAATCCTGAATCATCGAGTTGTTCAAGAGCCCCTATCACACTCCATCGTGTATTACTTTTAATATACTCAATTTCTTCTATTATATCCTGGATGACGTAATCCCCTCGTTTTTTTGCTGCTTTTATTCCCTGATACAGTATAGAGCACTGGGACGGGGAATTCTCCATCCCCAGCAATTTGATTAAATCAGAAGCAGTGAGATTCTTTCCATCCAAAGTTAAAATGTTATCGGCTACAGCCTCAAAAGGGGAACCGGGAGGGACAAATATCTCAATCTTTTCCATATATCCACTGGGCTTAATTCCATACCTAGACATGGCTTCTAGCTCTTCCTTGCTGTCGTTGGGCTCTTTCATAGAGCAGTATTCCCCATGAGGGTCAATGATCAGAAGAGGGACATCTTTATCCAGCAACTCTTCTATAATCACTCCTGCTGTGTAACTCTTTCCACTCCCAGTTTTTGCAAGAATACAGCAGTGTTTCTGGACAAGAGAATTCACATCCAGCATAACTTCTACTTCGTGATCCTCCAAGAGACCAATGTAAGCATTTCCACTCCCTAGACCAAGGGTTGCAGATATCAACTCTTTATCAGCAAGGAAAACTTTTTCTCCCGGACTGAAAGGAGTTTTTGGAGTTTTTAATAACCCTCCATCATCTTTTGTTCCAACTACAACTGCTCTTGCCAAATATATTTCATCAGTAATCTGACCATCCTCAAGGAGCGCATCTATGGAATTATTCCTGCTCACAGCCTCTACATCTATTACCTGACATAGAACCCAGCCATCCGTATCATGCCACACCTTTACGTAATCCGTCCTGCGGACATCATTTGGATTATACACCGCGAACTTAAATTCGGTAGAGCCTGTTCTCCCATATATCACACCTACAGCACCACGCATTTTCATATCATCACTCCACCATTTGCTCAATTTCTTTGGGAGCTTCAGCCAGAATTCTAAGGGCTTCTGCTTCCATGAAGTGCAATTTATCAGCTAATACAACCATTACATGCATGGGAGGGCCAAAATCATAATCTTTTAAATTCCTAACATAATCACATTTAACAGAGGGATTCATGCTTCCAGCTCTTGCTATACCGACTCCCACCATATCATCTAGCAATCCTTCCTCTACTTTTTCCTCCATCTTCTCGAGAATTCTTACAGCAGCAGAAATCCTCATAGGCTCTTCTTTTATGTCCAGATACAACATGGTATGGGCATTAACCTTTTTATTCATTTTGATAACCTCATAGGGAGTAAGAGATACAGAGTCACCATAGGGGAATGGAATCGTGGCAGATCGACCAAACTTATAGCTGTGGAGGCCTGTTAACCCACATACCGCTGACATGATACTCTGTCCATGAATGATCTTCACGTCAATACCTCTTTTTCTAGCCTCGATGGCAAGAGATACATGGGTTGTTGCCACCATGGGGTCTCCTCCAACCAGCAACACAACGTTACGTTTTTCTGCATCAGCAAGGATTTTTCTCCCATCTTCAACCTCTTCCCGAGGGAGAATTGTAATCTCTCTATCAAGGATTTGAGCTAACTTTTCAGGATGTGTACCGGTCAATCTGGAAGTATAGAACTCCCCATACACTACATCTGCATTTTTAATAGCTTCAATCCCTTTAAGAGTTACATCTTTCTCGTCGTAAAGGCCAAGTCCCACAAATATCAGCATCCCTTTTCATACAACTCAGAGATGATTTATAGTTTACCATTACATTATTAAGACCTTCTCAAATAAATCGTGAAATAACTTAAATTCCTATCACTCACTCCAGTTGCTCCTTTCCATACAAACACTACATATCTACATACTTACTATCTACATACTTACAGATTATCAAAATATAATCTTTTTATAGAAGTTATGTAAACTCCATAATACACCTTCAATAAACCATACGGTGATACCATGGGTTTGGAAGAATATTTTGAATTTGATAAAAACAATACCAGTTTTAGAATCGAAGTGATTGCAGGTCTTACAACCTTTATGACGATGGCATACATTATTTTCGTTAATCCAGCCATTCTGAGTGCTGCCATTGGAGAGAAAGCCATACCCTCTCTGGTTACTGCCACTGCCCTTGCGGCTGGAATTTCATCGATTATCATGGGGATATGGGCTAAAAAACCCTTCGCTCTTGCTCCGGGTATGGGGCTCAATGCCTACTTCACTTATTCGGTAGTCCTCGGGATGGGAGTGCCATGGCAGGTAGCTCTAGCTGCTGTGTTTGTAGAGGGTATAATTTTCCTCCTTCTGAGCTTTACTGGAATCCGTACCACAGTGATCAACGCAATACCTCTCTCTCAAAAATATGCAGTAGGAGCGGGAATTGGACTGTTCCTCACCCTCATAGGTCTTGAGAACGCTGGAATAGTAGTTAGTAGTCCGGCTACACTGGTCACTCTAGGAGCTGAAAACCTAGCAAATCCCTCACTCTGGGTTGCTATAATAGCGCTCTTCATCGCAGCAGTGCTGCTAACACTCAGAATAAGAGGAGCTCTGCTTATCTCCATCCTGGCTGCAACTATCATCGCTATTCCTCTTGGAGTTACTCAAGCCCCCGAAGGTATTCTGGCCTTACCAGAAATACAGTATACGTTCCTCAAACTAGACTTCCAAGGATTGATGTCCTTTGGTGTAATCGGGGTTATTTTTGCTTTCTTCATGGTGGATTTCTTTGATACCCTCGGGACGGTAACAGGTCTTTCAGCTAAAGCTGGATATCTGGATAAAGATGGTAGAATACCAGACTCAGATAAAATTCTTGCTACAGACGCAATAGGTACCTCCTTTGGCGCTTTACTTGGAACTTCGACTACTACCACATACATAGAATCCGCCAGTGGAATCGAGGAAGGGGGCAGGACAGGATTTACTGCTGTGGTTGTGGGTCTCCTCTTTATAGTAATTGGACTATTTGTCTCACCCATAGCCGCCATAATACCTGCCGCAGCCACTGCTCCAGCACTTATTATCGTAGGACTTTTAATGATGACCACAGTTCGTGACATCAACTTTGAAGATTACAGTGAATCGATTCCGGCCTTTCTTGTGTTGACTACAATCCCGTTTACATTTTCTATTGCAGACGGCATTGGAATAGGATTCATCAGTTACGTAATTATCAAGGCATTCTCTGGAAAAATAAAAGACATACATCCTTTAATGTGGGGTCTTGCAGCCCTCTTTGTGCTGTACTTCCTAGATCTCGGAGGTCTGATATAACAATTTGATATAATAAAAACCCATTTTATTTATTTTTTTCAGAGCAATTTTCAGAGCAATGGCCTTTTTCCATTTTTACAATGAAATCTGCAATTCCTTTAATATCATCTGGATCGAACCTAAGAAAGTCGCCAACAGGATTCTTTCCCACTACAGCCAAGATCTCTCCATGGGCGAAATACCTCAAATCCTCTTCTGAATCTACGATTACAATCCTGCGTTTACCTTCTCTATTGAAACCCTCTGTAAGCACAATATCATAATCTTCCAGAAATCTTTCAACTATTTCATCCAAGCTCTCTTCCCCATCCATTCTTCTTATCAGAGCCTGTTTGACTGGAGAGCTGATCATTACTGCATCAGCACCACTCTGATAAAACTTCCACGTGTCTTTCCCTTCCTTATCGATTTCGAAATCTCCATGAGAATGGTGTTTTATTATAGCTACTCTAAGTCCTCGCTCCTTTAGTTCTCGGATGATTTTTGTCAGGAGATAGGTTTTGCCTGAACCTGATTTTCCTACTATGGATATCATCTATACCAGCCGTATAGTTTCAAGATTCATTGGGGCTCTTGTTTCAAATCTAAACTGTTTATATATGCTTGAAGCGAGATCGATACATTTATTTTCATCCCCATGGACAGTTATAACCCTCTCAGGCCTTGTACTCAACCTGCGGATAAACTCTATGAGCTGTCGTCTGTCTGAGTGCCCAGAAAAACCATCTACAGTTTCCACATCCATTTTCAGTTCTATGGTCTCTGTCCTCCCATTGGATGATATTGGAATCTCCTTCCATCCCTTCTGGATTCTACGGCCCATGGTTCCTTCTGCCTGATATCCTACAAATACCAGCATGTTTTTCTCATCTGAGGCAAAGGCTCTGAAATACTCCATCACTGGACCTCCGTTCAGCATACCTGAGGTGGCAAGAACCACTGCTGGTCCAGAATCATTCATCACTTCATCCCGTTTAGAAGATGAATCCACTCTGACAAAGCTTTCCGATTTAAAGGGATTCAATCCTTGATGGAATATCATATTTCTAAGATCGTTGTTCAAGTACTCAGGGTATGTTGTATGGATGGCTGTTGCTTCATATATCATACCATCCAAGTACACGGGCACCTCATCAATCCTTTTTTCCCTTATTGCCTCTTCCAACACGATCATTACTTCCTGACTCCTCCCCACTGCAAAGGTGGGTATCAGGACTTTTCCCTTCCTTTCAATGGTCTTTTTAATCAGATCGCACAAATGAGTCTCTGCATCCTTTCTTGTTGGTTGAAAATCTTCTGAACCACCATAAGTGGCCTCCATGATGAGAGATTCGAGCCTTGGAAATGCTGTATTGGCCTTATTGAATAACCTTGTCTTTTCATACTTGAAATCCCCAGAAAAGGCTACATTATACAGGCCATCACCTATATGAAGATGGACAATAGCGGATCCGAGAATGTGTCCAGCATTATGGAAGGTAAGCCTTATATCAGGGGCAATATCAGTAACTACACCATAATCGAGAGTGATAGTATGTTTCAGAGCCTCCCTCACCATGGAAGAATCATAGGGGATCTTTCCACCTTCACGGCCTGCAACATCAATGTAATCGAGCTGAAGTAGAGTCATGAGGTCTCTCGTCGGAGGAGTTAGATAAATCGGACCATTATACCCGTATTTATATAACAAAGGAACAAGACCGCAGTGGTCCAGATGAGCATGAGTTATAATAACAGCATCAAGAGAGTCAAGTGGTTGGACCTCAGGTAAATGCAGATACGGCGTTCCATCCTCAAGACTTACATTAACCCCACAATCCACCAGAATCCTGCTTTCAGGTGTGGATAAGAGATAGGCACTCCTTCCAACTTCTCTGCATCCTCCGAGGAAGGTAACTCTCACCCATTTCCCACCATGAATCTTACCACGGTGTATCTTTCTTCCTATCTGGCGCAATATTTCTTTACGCTCATCTTTTACCGTAAGAAGGAACTGACGAATGTTTTTTACGGTCTTTGATTCGATAGGTGGAGTTCTAACCACTTTAGGTGTCCACCCTATATGCTTCATCAGATCTCGCAGAGTTTGTCCTTGCTTACCGATTACAACACCAGGTTTTTCAGCTTCAATAATGACTTCTCCATTTTCTGGATCGAAAAAAACACTGGTAATTTCAGCATCATCAGGTACAATCTTGTATATGAACTTCTTGGCTTCTTCCTGTGGTTTTAAACTAACTATATCTGGACGAATTACAATCCTTTTTCTCAATTCTTTAGCGAGTCTCTTGACTATGTCTCCGTTATCCGCCAGTTTCTGAGGATTTTTCACATAAACAACTAGGACCGGCCCCTCAAAATCAAGATCTGTGATCTCTACATCTTTGGGGACATGCTCAGATATTTTTGCTTTAAGCTCCTCCAAGAGTTCTTCAGGAAGCATTAACTTCACTTCAGTTGTATTCCTTATCCCTTATCTACCGATTAACATCAGATAGAGTTCAAAATCTTATTAATTTCATCTTCAGTCAGTTCATTGTATGCGTCCTTTGTTATCTTAACAATATCCATCCCATCCCCAGATGCAGAATCTCTCTTCATCGCCGAGTTTATGGCTCTTACCACCAAAATAGCTGCTTCCTCCACAGTAAGTTCAGGAGAATATCGATCTTCAAGAACACCATATGCTGTAAGGCTCCCCGAACCAGTAGCTACCAGCTCTTTCTCTTTTATTGCTCCACCAACAGGGTCGATGGAATATAAGCTAGAGCCTTTTTCGTCCACACCCCCGACTATAAGCTGAACGAAATAAGGAAAATAGCGATTTTGATTCAATATGTTCGAGAGAAGGGCTGCCACAGCATCTACACTCATAGACTTCTCCCGCCTAAACTGATATAAATCCGACTCTATTTTAACCAGCCTCGCCAGAAACTGTGCATCCCCGACTGATCCAGCAGTGGTCAGAGCCATGCGATCTCCAATTCTATATATCTTTTTTGCAGTCTTGCTTGCAATGAAATGGCCCATGGTAGCTCTTCTTTCAGTCCCTAAGACCACTCCATCTTTACAAATTACCCCTACTGTTGTTGTTCCTTTATATATTGCATTTGAAATCATGTGTTATACCTCTTGCCCTTTGATTCACCAAAACAGAGCTAAATTATGTTGCAAATTTCTCTTATATAAGTTTTATTATTCCATTCGGACAAAACCGGTTAAATACCATAAAACAGACTCATATATGTGAATAAGAGAGATGTAGAATGGAAATTTTTTCTTGCAAAGTTGAAGGTAAAAATAGTGTTTATTATCCTTGCCTTTGGCATAGCATTGACGCTGTATTTCCGGAGTGGTTACTACTCAGATGTAGGTATTATTTTAATTCTTTTTTCTCTTCTGTCTCTTGTAAAAATGATAAAAGATGTGACCCGAAAAAAAGAAAATTAAAAAATACTATCTCAGACAATGTTGTAAATATAAATAACATAATAGACCTAAAAGGAACCCGATAATATGGTAAAAGAAAACGCCCGTGTTAAAAACACCAGAAACATACCTCAGAAATGCAAGGATTGTATGCTATGTTATCCGAGAAAGCCCAAACAGAGGTAAACCATGTTTTCAGTGAGAGCCTTAAATGAATTCAACATTGAAATGTTTAGAATTGGATATGATGAAAGGATGTCTCCTCACTTTTCTGTGGCTTTTCAAAATGGAGAGAAATACTTATTCCATGTAGACTCAACTATAAAAAGAGAAAAGAGAAACTGGTTTGGACTGATAACTCATGCCCATTCAGACCACTACGGACAGAGGAACATGAAAAGAGGGAACGCTATTGCTTCCAGAGAGACGTCTTCTATTCTTGAAGCTGTGACAGGTGAGGAGTTCAATGGTATTACTTTTGAACCCGGGAGTAGAATTGACGGAGAACTGGAATTTGTTGCAACACATCCAACTCAGCATATGCATGGTGCTTCAGCCTTTTCATGGGAGACGGATGAGGGTGTGAAAATCCTTGTTACCGGTGACGTAAAAAAATTTAAAACCCTCCCAGAATGTAATATCCTTATTACAGAAGCCACTTATGGTCATCCAAAATACATATTCAGAGATGAATACCCTCGGATTCTTGCTGCGATTGAAGAACATGGTTCCGTTTCCTTTGGAGCATACCCTATTGGAAAGGCACAGAAAGTAGTAGAATACCTCATTTCTAACGGATACGAGGTAGGAGCAGAAGAGAAGATTGTAAACATCTGTAAAAGATTGATGGGAGATATCCGTGGATTAAATTATGATGGAGATGTGATGGTTGTATCTCCGAGAACCCTTCGAAGTATTAAAGGAAGAAAATACATCTTGACGGCTCAGCCCTTCTATAGAATGCCCAGAATAGTCGTGAGCGACCATCTAGATTTCCTAGGGTTACTTAAAATGATCCAACATTGCAGGCCTGATGTGGTGGTGTTTTATCATGGAAATCCCTCAGGACATCTCGTGAATTTTCTTAAGAAAGAGAGCATAGAGGCCATAACCCTGAACCAGTTACCTAAAAAAAATTGGAAAGAATTGTAGTTACATACAGCTTCTCTTACACTTACATGTGCCATATGCTTCTTTTCTGGATACTTTAACCACTTTCATGGTTACCACAATAAGAGTATTAATTATTTATTATTTATAGTTTATGTTAGAAATTGCTAAAATTTTTTTGATAATAAACTTATAAAATATAATAACATAAGGTGTTACTTCCAATACCCAAAGTAACATAACGTGATAACTATGGACTAACTAGATTACCTTTTTTGTTTTTCCAATAAAGGTACTCAAAGTTAGATTCGTGCTTCCATCTAACAATAGCTTCTCAACCCTGTCCCACTTGCCATCCTTCTTCCACTGATTCACTTTTTCAATTCCAAAAAATTCTATAGCATCTTTTTTACTGGAAATTCTAACAACATTCTTTTCCACATTAATATAATCTACAGCAAATCCAGATCTTGTCAGCCAGCTAACCACATCTTCCACAGAATAGGAAAACCTAGAACCCCCAATTTCCATGAGATGACTTCTCTCAAAACATGTAAACAAAAAGATTCCACCAGGTTTAAGCACTTTTGATGCTGTTCTGACCGCCTCTTCTGCCATAAAAAAGTGAGCGACCGCTATATCAAATTCACTTTCAAAACCTTCCAACGTATAAACATCATCAACGAGAAAGTCTATATTACTGAGACCCATTTCCTTTACCTTATTTCGTGCCAGTTCTATTTTTCGGGGATCCCTGTCGATACCCAGTATTTTTTTGACCTTATGTGAGAAAAGTACCTCAAATCTGCCCTCTCCGCAGCCAAGGTCAATAATACTCATATCGCTATTAATTACTCCTTCTACCATCTTGAGAAAAGTCCTGTTCATCCATTATATGGTGTTATCCAGACTACATTACTTTTATGATCCCCTCCTCCCCATAAAAAATAGTCAGAAAGTTTGCTTTGTCGAAAGAACGAGTTGGAGGTAGTGGGAGAGAGTTATCCCTTTAATCTGTTTCTGTCATCCATCCAAAGGAAGTTCAGTAACAGTCGTATATCTATCTCCAATGCTGGCATGAACCTGAATACAAGTATTATGATGGTCAAAGGAAGTAAGATGAGAAATGCATGAAGATCAGATACAGCTTATCAAAATCCTTGAATTGTCTGAAATAAAAATTTTCAGTCAAATCGTTTTACCCGTAAAACTTATAATTTGATCTGCTGGTTCCTGTAGATCCAGCAGCTTATAACGACTTTATCATCATTAACCAAATCCTGATTTCAAAATTAGAATGAGGGGCCGTGAAAAGAAGCCTCATATTTCTCCATTGTGACTTTGCCTTCTACTATATCCCTCTCAATAAGTACTCTATCCCTCTCTTTCACCAACCCATAGCCCCCTCCTCCAGGAGTTTCTATTACAATGAGATCATTCTTTTTTACCCCAATAGTCACTTTTGATGGAAGAGTTAGAACTTTCCCCTCCCTGATGACATAGTTCCTTCCTGGACTTCCATCCTTTCCACCATGCAGCCCAACAGGTCTGAATTTTCTCCTCTCTGACTGAACTGAAAGGGTTGCGTCAGTAAGAATCCTGATGACCCTTTTTATCCCTAGACCGCCTCTCATCTTTCCAAGCCCACATGAGTCAGGAATCAACTCATATCGCTCTATGAAGATTGGGTATGCGGTCTCTATTACTTCCACGGGTGTGTTTGCTGTGTTGGTCATATGGTCGTGAATACCATCCTGCCCATCCATTTTCGGGCGAGCTCCCTGACCACCACCTATGGTTTCATAGTATGTGAATGCTCCTTTTCCTTTTCTCCCTCCAATGAGCACGTTGTTCATAGACCCACATGACTGTGCTGGCACCCTTTCAGGAATTACCTTGGAAAATGCGATGAAGAGGACATCAACTATCCTCTGAGATGTTTCCACATTTCCCGCAGAGACTGCAAGATATCTACTTGGATTGAGGAAAGTTCCTTTTGGGATATTTATTGAAAGTGGAATATAGCAACCATGGTTAGGGGGGACGTACGGGTCAGTTACACACCTTACCGCATAGTAGACCGAGGAAAGAGTTACAGAATATGGAGCGTTTATGTTCGCTTCTCTCTCTGTAGAAGTTCCTGTGAAATCAACACTTATCGTTTCATTTTCCACTTTCACTGTACATACAACTTTTATGGGGTCATCAGAAGTGCCATCGTTATCCATATAATCCTCCCCCCAATAGACTCCATTTGGGATCTCCCTTATCGCTTTCCTCATTCTCCTCTCGCTGTACGCTATCATCTCATCCACAAACTGCCTATAGAGCTCTACACCGTATTTTTTAACAGCAGATATTAACCGCCTCTCTCCAAGGTTGTTCGCCGCTATCTGAGCCCTGAGATCGCCGAGACGTTCTTCAGGTGTTCTTGTGTTAAACTCTATTATTCTGAACAGATCTCTGTTCTCTTTCCCCCTTATCAGCAACTTGGATGGAGGGATTCGCAATCCTTCCTGAAATATTTCACTACTAGTCCCAGGCATAGACCCGGGACTCATCCCTCCTATATCTGCATGGTGAGCTTTATTCACAACATAACCAGCAATTTCTTCCTTCAGAAACACAGGTTTAATAAGGGTTATATCAGGAAGATGAGACCCACCGCTATACGGGTCATTAAGAATTACCTGATCTCCCTCTTCCAGTTCATTCTCTCCATAAAACTTCTTTATAACCTGAATAGCTAAGGGCATAGAACCCAAGTGCACAGGTATATGCTCAGCCTGAGCCACAAGCCTTCCTTTCCAGTCGAAAAGAGCACAACTGGCATCCATTCTCTCTTTGATATTGGGTGAATAGGAAGCCCTTTTAAGTACTGCCCCCATTTCCTCGGTTATCGATATAAACAAATTTTTCATTACTTCAAGCCTCACAGGGTCTATTCTCATGGCTACACCTCAATTCTTAAATTTCCATACTTATCAACCCTGCATTTCATGTCCGGATACACGACTATCGTAGATCCAGGATCAAAGATTACACATGGTCCTATCTCTTTAAATCCAGAATACAGGTTATCTCTCAAATAGAGGGGCGTTTCTATTCTTTCCACATCTCCATCTATCTCAAACACTGCCTCTTCCCTTCCCCATTCCTCCCCGTTACCTTTTTGAGGCCTTGAATACGGAAGAGAGTACCTTGGAGATAGTACAGTAAGCCTGAGATTCACTATCTCCACAGCCTCCCCTCTAACCGAATAACCATATCTGAGATCATGTATTTTATAGAACTCCTCTATAACCTCTTGAAGGTTTCCCGAATATGGTACATTGATTTCGTAGCTCTGACCCTTGTACCTCATATCGAGAGAAGAGATGAAGATCGCTCTTTTTACCTCAACACCCTGTTCTTGAAGATCCTTCTCTCCTTGAGTATAGAATTCAGAGAGAGTCCAATCTATCTTTTCCTTCGCTCTTGAATCAGCTTCCAGAAGAACTGATCTACTGTAATCAAGTTTGATATCCGAAACAAGGAGACCGAAAGCTGAAAAAACCCCTGGATAATTCGGAACTATCACCTCAGGCACCCCAAGCTCCTTTGCCAGCACTCCGGCGTGCATGGGCCCTGCTCCACCATAGGATACAAGCTTGAAGTCTGCTGGATCATATCCTTTTTCCACCGAGATTACTCGGAGAGCCCTTACCATGTTTGAGTTCGCAACACTCCATATACCAAGCAAAAGAGACTCGAGATCCATAGAAATCTTCTTAGCAAATTTATCAGCCTCTTTCAACGCCAGATCTCTTTCCAATCTCATCTTACCCATCAGGAAAAGGTCTTCATGGAGATATCCAAGAAGTAGGTTGCTGTCCGTTACCGTTATATCCTTCCCACCTTTTCCATAGCATATAGGCCCAGGATCAGATCCAGCGGATCTCGGTCCTACTCTGAGGGCCCCCCCTTCGTCTATCCAAGCAATACTTCCCCCTCCAGCACCAATAGTAGAGATCTCGATCATCGGTACCTTTATTGGATACCCCACAATGGACCCTTCTGACGTCCATGATAAAACACCATCGACGATAGATGAAACATCTGTGCTAGTTCCTCCCATGTCAAAAGTGAGGAGATTTTTCTCTCCAAATAGGTCACCAAGAAATTTTGAAGCTGCAACACCGCCTGCAGGTCCTGAGAGGATAGTATAGACAGGTCTCTGCCTCACGCTTTTCGCCTTGACGACTCCACCACTCGACTGCATCACATAGAGATCCTTTATTCCAAGAGGCTTAAGAATCATTTCCAAGCTGGAGAGATAGTTCTTGACGATAGGTTTTATATATGCGTCCAGAACTGTTGTACTTCCTCTCTCGTATTCTCTTATTTCTGGTAACACTTCAGTTGAAATAGATACCTCAATGTCAAGCTCTTTTCTCAATATCTCTTTTACCTTCTTTTCGTGATCTGGATAAAGGAAAGAGAAGAGGAATATTACCGCAACTGATTCAACACCTTCTTTTTTCAGTTTTTCCACGATCTCTCTTACTTCATCCTCCTTAAGATCTCTAATGACCTTTCCATTTTTATCAATCCTTTCTTTAACCTCAAACCTGAGATTCCTAGGAATTAGTGGTTTTGGGCGAACTGAGTAGAGATCATATAGTCTAGGTCTGTTCTGCCTTGCAATTTCAATAACGTCCCTGAAACCGGCAGTGGTTATGAGAGCCGTCTTTACTCCTTTCCGTTCCAGAATCGTATTTGTTGCAACAGTGCTTGCATGAGAGAGAATTATATTCTCAAACTCATCAAGACTGATTTCACTTCTTATCAGATCAAGACCATATTCTACAGCTTTTTCTGGGTTTCGTGGAGTTGAAAAAACCTTAAAAGTATTCATCTCTTTTCCATCAAAGTAAACGAAATCTGTGAATGTCCCGCCAACATCTGTGCCTATGAACATACTGTACATTTATAGTGGATAGAATTCCATCTTTTTTATTTTTTTGTATATGTTTGATAGTCCTAAAATCTGTGATTTTTCTTTTCATAAAACATACGTTTCACTAGAAACATTAAGCTTGATGCTAAAATCTTCGGCCAGATTTCATTTTTCTCGCACTCATCTCTATTTTAATTATAAACAATCTAATGCAAATCTACTTATGGATTCCACTATTGTTCAAATATTACTAAGAAAAGAAAATCTACAATAAAACTATAAAGATAGTATCAACTCAAAACTCACCCTTCATCTAGATTCATTATCTGTTTAACTGAATGTTTATCGATATAGTATTGAATAATCTTGCCTACTCCATCTTTCAAGTGCTTATGGGTAGTGCTTCGTGAGATCGACAGGGCATCAGCCATCTCTTGTATTGTCACACCTCGTCTGGCAGATGAGAAATAGCCCATTTCATATGCAATTTTAATTACCTCTTTTTGTCGTTGTGTAAGAATGTTATGTCCTTTGGTAACTCTATTAATCTCCACAACTTTCCATTTCCCAACTTCTTTGAGCTTGTTATAAGCCTCCTTTAGCTGTGCAAGATCAGGTGCAAGAACTGTATAAACCTTATTTCCATTCTCCACCCTGATAGGCGGTTTAATAAAACAAAAAGATTCCTCAAAGGCTCTTATACCGGTAGTATCTCTAATTACAGCAAGAAAATCCAGTGTGGTTTTTGTTTTTTCAAGTATTTGAATAAAGATCGTGCTCTCATGATCTTCCATAATCCGGAAATATTTCCCTGCATCTCTATCCGGGTCTGCAATTCTGACTAAAAAAAGCGCATCATCTTCGTTCAATATGATATATGCTAGGATATCCATTTTCAATTCTCCATCCCTAGTTGCCACTGCAAGAGAACATGTATGCTGTTCAACTCTCACTGTCGCCAGATACATACATAGGACATATCCTAATATCATATTTAATCCTGAGGGCGGATATGTCCAATCATTTGACCGAACATGTCTCACACAATCCCTTTATCTCTCTGTGACTATAATGAAAAAACAGTTAACAAGGAGGGATTTTTATGAAAGAAATTATTAATAAAATGATAGATGAGGCAATGACCGCCCAAAGAGCCGATGTAGAAACTATTAAGAGCAAAAGAGGGCAGAAATTTAAAATTGATGATGTAAAAGCTTATGTGGATGCAGCAAACAACATGAAACCAGTAGGGGGGCAGAGCAAAGCTGTTTTCAGGCTTCATGTTGATTCTATAAACACTCATTTTGAAGTGTTGAGAGGTCTTACAGACACAGTAAGACCAGAAGATGACCCCTTTGTGGAACATTATCAGACGCCACCTATCCTGGAAATACTCTATGAAGAAGATGAAAAATTCAGAAAAAATATGGAGGTTTTCATTGAGGCTATTGGAAAGAAAGAGGCCCTTATAGGGCGTGAATCTGTCAGGAGATATGGAGGATTTTATGGACCAACCTGTGTGGTGGACTTTGCTCTTGTACCTGGAAGTACGAGCAATGTAGTTAACCGTATTCTCCAAACTACAGATATACCACTACCATATAAGCAGGCTATTCTGGCTTCTAAATCATGGGCCATGAACACTTCTTATGGCATAGGAGATGCTTTCGCTAATGAAGTAGAGAAGGGGGCTACACTGAATGAGGCGATAAAAAAAGAAGTAGAGACGCTTCAGTTCATCTATGATCAGCCTTCTGAAGGACAGGCCAGACTTATGGATGATTTCGGGCACGAGTCCTTTGACGTTAGAAAATACATGCGCCAGTATAAAGAGAGAATGAAGCCAGCCATAAAAGAGGCCATTGATGACGGAGTGCATTATGGTAACATTGTTACTGTTCCTGCATACTGTGTCGGTGATATAGCCCATCATATTGCCCAGTCGACATTCAACATGTGCAAAGATGATGTCGTAATGGCCGTTATTGAATCTGTGACAGAGGTTATGGACTCAACATTACGAACAAACCTAAATAAATTTGAAAATGAATATCAACCACTGAGTCTGGCAACAGGTTCTTCTGCTGTCGCTACTGAATATATCCTCGAACTGGATGGTTTTACTGCTCCAATGATAGTAGATCTCCTTACAAAAAGGTTCCATAACTACGTCCAGCTATATCCCACTCGTGGTGCTGCAGCAGAACTTCATAATCACGACTTCATGGACATGATATACAGAGGGTGGAAAAATCTTGACAAAGCCATGAGAGCACGTAATGGCTCAGAGGAAAATCTAAAAGCAAAGGTGGCCGGATTTGACATAGATCTCTCACCAATCCACCAGAATGAAGTTATCATGAATCCTCAACGATATGCATATCCTGGCTGTGCTATATCTGTTAGATTTTCAGCCCTGATGAGACTCGCAGATTACCCGTGCCTGCTGACAAGTGAGCCTGTTACAGCGACCATGATGACCAACATAATAGCGTTACATAAAGAGATGCCAGCTTCTCCTGCAAGAATGTGCAAAGACTGCGCCACGGCTGCTCTGATAGATACAAGGCATGCTTACTGTCAGTGGAAAGAGGCCATTTAACTTTCTTTTTTATTTTAAGACATAGGTGGTCTCTATGAAATGTTATATCTGCGCAGAACAGGGGAAAACCAGTGATGCAGTAGCAATTTGTATTATATGTGGGATGGGCATATGTATGGAACATCTAGTTAGGGAAGAGACGGAGCTCTGGAAAGGCGGTTATCCATTTCCAGCTGAGAAAATGAAGAGAACTATCCCGAGAATCCTGTGCACAATATGTCATGATGCCTTCAAGGAGAAGACAAAATGATTAGCTTAATGAAGAGATGTATTGCAGAATTGGTAGGAACATTCATACTCGTATTTTTCGGTCCTGGGGCTGCTGCTATTACTTTAATGATTGCCCGTGGAGCTGAAACCCCCAATATATTTAATATAGGCATTGGAGCACTAGGAGGCCTTGGAGACTGGCTAGCCATTGGCCTGGCCTTTGCATTTGCTATTACTGCCTCAATATATGCGTTTGGCAGAATTTCTGGATGTCATATAAATCCTGCCGTAACAATAGCTTTGTGGACTACTAAGCGTTTTCCCACCAGGGAAGTGGTACCTTACATAACAGCTCAGCTCATAGGGGCATCCCTCGCAAGTATACTTTTCGTTGTAGGGGCTGGGATTGTAGCTGCCACAGTAGGAGGACTTGGAGCTACCGCACCATTCCCTGGCATCGGATATAGTCAGGCAATTCTTGTCGAAGCTATTGGAACATTCCTTCTAATGCTGGTTATCATGGGTATAGCAGTGGATGAAAAAGCACCAAAAGAGCTGGCAGGACTGATTATAGGGCTCACAGTTGGAGGTATTATCATCACAATTGGAAATATTACAGGATCTTCCCTGAACCCTGCCAGAACTTTTGGGCCTTATCTCGGAGATGTGCTCTTTGGAGGGCCTAACCTCTGGTATTACTTCCCAATATACATAGTGGGTCCAGTCATTGGAGCAGTTGTAGCAGCGCTACTGTATGATTACCTAACCAAATGAAACAACAATTGTAATTTTTTATTTTTATAAGATATGAGTTACAATCAAGTATTGTTTATTGGATTCTTTTAAAGACTCTACCGAACTCTAATAAAGACCATTAAGATAGAGATGGGGCCGCCGAGATTCGAACTCGGGTCACCACCGCCCCAGGGTGAGAGGATGCCAGGCTACCCTACGGCCCCATACGACCATTGCAGAAGGACATAAACGAAGCCACATTTAAGCTTTATGCTCTTATTTAGTACCACTAACTGATTGTATCAAAAGCTCAGTCAGGTCTCTCATTTCAATTTTGCCCATTCTCAGGGATGCATCCCTTAAACTTTGATAACAAAAAGGACAGGCACTCGTAAGAAGGCTAGCATCCACTTTTAAGGCATCACTCACCCGAATTTCCGCTGCTCTAGTCGCTATATCTGGGAATGCAGACTTAACACCTGCACCTGCTCCACAACAACGAGACATTTTTCTGGAGCGATCCATTTCAACTAAATCCAGCTTTGGAATAGCGGTTAGGATGTCTCGTGGAGACTCAAATACCCTAGAATGTCTCCCCAGGTGACAGGGGTCATGAAACGCAACTCTATCGGGTATGGGACTGATAGGTTTAAGTTTTCCATCTTCAATAAGCTCAGAAAAAAACTGAACCGAGTGCAGTATCTCTGCATCGATTGTGCCAACTTTCTTATAATCATGCTTTAAGGTTTTATAGCAACCTGCACACGAGGTAACAATGATGTCCACTCCTGTACTGTTAAGGACTTCAATATTTTCCTTAGATTTTCTCATAAACTCTTCCTTCAGCCCCACTCGCAGCATGGTAGAGTTACAGCACCGTTCATCATTTCCCATGATGCCGAAATCTACCCCAGCAGCTTTTAGAAGTCTTGCTGTTGAAAGAGCCATTATCCTGATATTCGTGTCATAAGAGGCTGTGCATCCAACAAAATACAGGACTTGAGCCTTTTCTTCCGGTAGTTTTTTTATCTGAAATTCCAGCCTTCTTGTCCATCTTGCCCGCCGTGTTGGAGACTGCTGCCAAGGATTGTTGTATTCTAAGATACTATTAATAAAAGGCCTGTGAACTTCCATGGGAGCCAACCCAGTTGAAATGAATAATGCATGTCGAAAATCTTCCCATGATTCTCTCGTTTGAATGTTTGCAGGACATACCTCCTGACATTGTCCACAAATAGTGCATTTATAAAAATGCTCCATTAACTCTTTGAACTCTTTTTCATCAATCTCTTTTGGACCGAAGATCTTTGCTTTTAGACCATACTGTCTTCTAATCATATTTCTAAGAAGAGTCATTTTGCCTCTCGGAGCTGTTAGCTCATGGTAATCCATTTCACACATGAAACACAATTTAGTACATTCCCCACATCGCATGCAAGCGTCTATTTCAGCAAGATTTTTTGAAGACAACATCTCTATGGGTATTCTCATGATATCACTCCATACTCTTTTGCTTCTCGGTAAGCAGTCCATCCAGCCGTAACAGGAGATGCAATAATGTGGAAGAGTTTTCCATAGGGTATATAGGCTATGAAGGCATAGGAGATCACACCATGGATGAACCACATGGTGCCGTAATCCAGACTATCTGCTATCGAGACTCCAATTATGCTCCCAAAAAAGGATTCTGGCTCGAAACTACCCATACGCAGCCCTTCCAGTAAAAATCCGGATACAAGAACTATGAGTAGAAAACCAACTGCAATTCCATCTTCAAGATTTGTGACCACAGATCTATCTTTTACATAACTTCGTCGAATTACCGCCATCAATATACCTACAAAAATGAGAAATCCAAAAATTTCATTGAGAAAGTCGAGAGACCACCTCCAAGAACCCCAGTGAACAAGGATTTTTCCAATGAACCCGAAAAATATGAACATATGTCCAGTCCAACGTATTTTTGAGATGCTGAATAATCTTTTCTGAAAGAGGGATTCGAAAACAATGATTTTTAAAATGAGTCCGGTATCTTCCTTTAAAGCCCTTACAAAACTTTCACGAAGGGAATGGTCATTCATCTCAGATGTATTTTTTCCCTTAAACCAGATAGATATTCTTAGATACACTCCGAAAAAGAACAGTAGAAGGGCTATGACACCAATTGAATCTAATACATCCACAGCCATGGGATTAACAGTGTTAAAGAACACATATATATTTTTTTAATTAGCAATTTTGAAGCATTTTAGAGGTTCATTCCTCCGTGTTTAGAAAAATTATCGGATTTTTAGATGTCAAGGTACATTTTAATTAACTCAATTGCCTTTTTTTCCTGATTACTTCCACATTTTTCAGCAATGGAAAGATAATACACCACACGATTCTTTAATTCATCGCTACCAAAAGCAAGGTATCTCGTTCCATAAATGCATGCTTCAATTATTGCATTAAGCCCACGGTTTATAGCCCTCACTTCCTTTCTGAGAACTTTTCCTTCAATAAATGATAAATCAACTCTTTTCCCCGAAATACTAGTAGAAAAAACCACATAACTCAAAGCATCCTTTAAAATTGGATATTTGCCATCCACATAGTATTCCCTTGCCAAGTCATCAAAAGAGGATATGGCAAAAATAACAGGGTCATGGATTACATTGGCAACAAGAACACCTGATTCCTTCAGGTTGGCAAATGTATGAGTATCTGAGTATGCCATCACATATGCCTTCTTATTGAAATATCGTATTCCCAGAGGGGCAGAGTTTATACTTTCTCCGGTTCTAGTAGTGGCTATTATCTCATTTATACCCTCATAGATCCCAAACTTTTCAAGACTCAAAATCTCAACCCCCTGATCAACGAAAGAAAAAGAGATGATGAGGTCAAATCAGCTATTGTTCCTGGATTTATTTTTTTTTGCAGCAATTCTCTATCAAGAGTTTCGAAGTCACTCCTGTGAGTGGCTTTTTTTGCCTTTTTCATCACCTCTACGGCCTTATCTTTTCCAAATTTAGCAATTATAAGGGGATCCGGATACTCAGAAAGAAGGCGATAATATAATCGAACCACTCTCTCATTGATATCTATCTCCGACATGGATTGAAAGAGCTTATATCCTTTTAATGTAATAGGAAAACCCTCCACCAGTTCCCGTGCTATCAAATTCTCATCCGGAGCAAGTTTCATCCACTCATATAAAGAGATGTCCTCTTCGACCAGTTGATCCCTAGTAGATAATTCATCCAGATTCATTTTTCTAGTTGAAAGGACTCTTGGAGTGGACTGCTTGAAAGCCTCAAGTAAATGGAGAGAATCCTCTACTGTAGTGTCTCTAATGATATTTTTTGCTATATCTACCATATTCTCCGGACTTTCTGATTTACCAGCACCCATACTCAGAGGGATCAACAATAAAAAAGTGCCAAAATGAACATTTCCCCCTTCCTGCCATGAGATGGATTGCCTTACAGCTTCCAAGATCAATCGTCCCACTTCACCGTTAGAGACAGATGCTTTTCTGAACACTCTGTAGGTAGAAGATGCTGAGGCGAGAAAATGCTCATATCTGATGTCGTTAAAATCATGAATCCTATCCACATTTCCCGCTTTTGGAGTTGCAGAGACCTCCAGAAGCATCGCCAGGATTGCGCATGTAGCCACATCATCCTGCTTTGTCATTCTGGTCCCTTTCCTTTTTATTCCAGACTCTCTTTTCCAGACTAGCAATAAAACTCCCAATTTCCTCCAGAGAACTGATCTCCCTACCAACCAGATGTCTCAATTTATCTTTAAAAATTGTATCTGGGATCTTGCCCCACGTTGATAATTTTTTTACTAGCATTTTCTCAATCTCATTCCCTCTTCTATCCCAGTCAGTCATAATAATTACATCCAGTCTTTTCCTACCTGCTACATCCACCAGTTCATTTTTTGGTCTCCTGCCAATTGGCCATATCTCCCCTTCCACCTCCAAACCTCTGAGAGCTATTACATCCCTTTCTCCTTCTACCATGATTACCCATCCTTCCCTCGCCTTATCTCTTAATTCTTGAAATAAAGTGTTGAGTCTACGCAGCCGTTCATCATCTCTCATTATCACTCACCAGTGCAGATCTAATTTTCCATTCACATTCTTTTACCTTTACTCTATGTAGTCTTATTACTTTGTGAGTGTTTTTTTCTCCCTTTTCTATACTCACATCACATCCAAAAAAGTCCTTAAAGACTTTGATGAGTTCTTTATTGGCCTTGCCTTTCGTAGGATGAGATTTAATTTTTACCACTAGTGCTTTTTTCCAAATGTTATACCCATACGGCATAATGGTATGTTTCGATCCAGGAATGACTTCTACCTGAAGCAGGACATCATCTCCCTTTTGCCTGATTGCTTCCGTTACTTCCACATAATTTTCCTCAACATGATTCATATTAAAAGTAACTGAAAACCGCAGTAAAATTTTCATCAAATTAAGAGTACATACGATTACATACCCGAGATACGCCTTGTTCTTGGTAAAAAATTTATTATTCTCTTCCCTGTACCTTTCCCACACCCCAGAACATAATGACCACATCGAATGATTACATATCCTCTTACATCTTTTTCCAGATCCTTCCCCATCATCCACGCCTGCATTTCCTCTTCACATATCTCAAGGATGCCTTTCGATGCATGTCTTTCCACAAACTCTGCTCCTTCAACCGATAAACGAATTCCGTCTTTTTCCAGTTGACCTATGTACAGCCCCGTGTAGTAGGGCTCTGTAATGCCATTAAATACACATCCAGAAAGATAGATTCTCCCTCCTCTAGACATCATAACTCGTTTTCCTTTAAATATATCCTCAGAAATCCCAAACCACTTTTGTAGAATTGTGATTATCAATTCACGTTCCTCTTCAGTCACAATTCTCACTATCTCACCCTTCCTACCTATTCTTTCCGGATCCTGGCAATAAAAAATCCTTCTGTATCGTTATCCTGGGGGTGAAGCCTCAAACACTTTTCCACTTCACTTGTGTATATCTTTCCCTCAAATTCGGTAAAAGGTGTATGCGACCTGACATTTATACGAATGGGCTCAATTTCTGCCATGGTATTTTGCAAGAGATGATCTACCACACCCTCATTTTCATCAGGCTCAAGGGTACATGTCGAATACACCAGAATTCCACCAGGCTTAAGAGCCTCATAGGCCGCCATAATCAACTCTTTTTGAAGATTAGAAAGCTTGCGTACATATTTTAAGCTCCAATCTCTGAGATACTTATAATTTTTTCTCACCAGCCCTGCATTTGAGCATGGGGCATCAAGGAGTACCTTGTCAAAGGTATCTTTGAATCGCTTAAAGAATCTTCCATCTTTCACAGTCACTACTGTATTTATCACACCCATTCTTTGCAAATTTGAGCAAAGGATGTTAGCTCTACTCTTGCGAGCATCATTGGCAATCACACAACCGGTATTATCCATATACTGGGCTATTTGAGTTGTTTTCCCTCCTGGAGCGGCACACATATCTAGAACCAGCTCTCCTGGCTCTGGAGCAAGTATCTGAGGGGGAATCATGGAGGCTGTTTCCTGAACAAAATAATATCCAAGCTGATGTTCCACTGTATTGCCAGGTGAATCATGATACATATACAATCCGATTGGTATGAATGGAATTCTTTCAACTTTATATTTCGATGCCAAGAAAGGGGCAAAAGAATTCAAATTCACTTTCAATGTATTGATTCGTATGCTTTTTTTTAATGGTCTGTCCATAAATTCGAAAAATTCATCAGTCGGATCAATGGATTCATAGTGGCTTACAAAAGAGGGGTTTATTTTTTCCAGATGTTCTTTTCCCATTATCCAAATCACCGATCATTAAGGAGGGTCTGAATCTCTTTCCTGAGAAGCTCACTTATCACTTTGCCATCAACCTTTCCCCTAAATTCTTTCATCACCAACCCCATCAGAGGGCTGAATGCGCGCTCTTTCCTATCTCTTATGAACTCTTCTTTTGACTGAACTAACTTTTTAATGAATTTCTCAATTTCTGTCACATCTACTCCTGAAACGATCTCGTTCAGATCGCTTTCAGTAATATCTGGTCTTTCTGCTATAACTTTTAAGACTTCATCAATGCCTTCTTTTGCGATTTTTCCACTCTTAAGAAGGTTAAAGACCATCTTGAAATGCTTATCCGTAATACTAATCACATTTATACCCTCTTTTTCCAAGCTAGGTAAAACCATCTCAAGGATCCTGACCACCAGAGGAGGAGAATGACCATCTCTTACGAGTTCTTCGAATAATCTGTGCCTAGAAGATCTAGCCATCACAGTTGCAAGTTCATCATTCAGACCATATTCTTTTTTAAATCTTTCAATACGATCATCTATGAGCTCAGGAAGTTTAATACTCTTCAAAAATTCTCCAGATATTTGTACAGGAGGGACATCAGTTTCAGGATACATTCTCGCTGCACCAGGAAGGGGTCTTAAATAAGCTGTCGAGCCATTTTCAAGAGCTTTTCTGGTCTCTTCTGGAACACCTTCAAGAGCATATTCTGCTCGTTTGAGTATTCTCTCCAGAGCGTTTTTAGCTCGATTTTCCTCTCCCACAATTAGTATGATACAATCATTTTCATCCGCATTGACTTTATCCCGCAATCGAGCTACTTCCTCTATAGAAATCCCGTATGCTGGTAGCTCATCTGTATGGAAAATCCCTCCAAGGCCGAACAACTTCGCTATATCTGCCAGTTCTGAGCCGAACCTGCGTTCTGGTTGTATTTCCTTTCCAACAAGTCCAGAAAACCTCTTTAGAACACTTGCGAGGGCTCTCCCTTGCTTTAACCCTTTTTTTAAGACCTTGGATTGTGTATCAGCAAAAATATCGGTCACATCATAAACTGTTTTATCTACCCATGCCCCTCTTTTCTTTAATTCATCTCTGATTGCTAGAAGATTTATTTGCCTCATGACCTCATTTTCCACTATGGTGTCTAGTAATTCTAGCTCTTGAACGCCTTTGATCTCTACTCTTGCTCCGTCCCTGATAGAGACATTTACATCCTGTCGAATGGTTCCAAGTCCCCTTTTGATCTTTTCTGTAGATCTTAAAATCATCCCCAGCTTTGCTGCCACCTGTTTCGCCTGATGAGGAGTGCGAATATCCGGAGCAGTTCCAATTTCCACCAGAGGGATACCAAGACGATCAAGAGAATATACCACTACTCCTCTTTTTTCTTCTACTTTCTGGGCTGCTTCTTCTTCCAAGCAGAGAGTGTCTATCCCCACTCTACCATCTTCTGTCTCAATATAGCCATCCATGGCAACAAGGGCGGTTCTCTGGAAACCACTGGTATTGGATCCATCCACCACAATTTTCCTCATAGTGTGGACCTCATCTACTGGTCTCATATGAAGCAGAAGGGCGATCTCAACAGCCACTTTTAAAGCTTCAAGGTTAAGTTCAGAAGGGGGCTCTTCATCTGCTTCTACCAGACAGGTGGTATCGTAAAACAGATAAACATATTTCCTACTTCTAGCCACCTCTTCTCTGGCCGCAACATCTTCTTCTCCCATCTCACTTTTGGTGACTTTTAGAAACCTTGAAAACTCCATACAACTTTCTTCATTGTCCCTCAATACTGTTGGACATCCACAAAAAAGCTTGTTGAAAGTATCAAGCTGCTGATGGATCTCAATTCCCACTTTAAGCCCTATTTGTTCGTAATCAATTGTTGTGGCAGTTTCAGCATTTTTCACTATACCACCCTGTCCGTGTTCTGAATTCCCCAACAAGATTCTTTTTCATCATTTTCTTAGCATCATCAAGCTCGTAATTACCCAGCAACCACATAGTCTTGATCAATGCAGTCTCAGAAAGCATATCTTCTCCCTCTATCACCCCAGCTTTTAAAAGGTCTCTCCCAGTATCATATACTCTGTCACACACTCTGCCATTAATACACTGTGACGTCATAGTTATGAGGGAGTCGTCTGATATCTCTCTAAGCACTTCTATCCAGTCTGAAGAAACATGCCCAAGTCCAGTACCTTCTATAACAAACCCCCTGTAACCCCGATCGTAGAAAAACCTGATAATATCAGGATCCAACCCTGGGAAAAACTTTATCAGAGTACATTTCTCTTCCAGAGTATCTTTCAACTCCAGCTTTCGTTCACCTCTACTGATAAAATCGTTCTGGTATGATATTGAACCAGAAGGATAGGATACCACCCCAATGGGAAAATCATTCACCGTCTGGAAAGCATCTCTCCTTGATGTATGATTTTTCCTTACTCTAACTGCTCGATGGATGTAGCAGAAGTCATCAGATGTAGAGCCATGCATGACCACTACAACTTCCCCAATATCACTTACTGCAGTAGAGGCAGAGCATACAAGATTAACCACATTATCACTCGAGGGCCTATCTGAGCTTCTCTGTGCTCCGACAAATACCACAGGAACCGGAGTAGAGACCATAAAAGAGATGGCAGAAGATGTATAGGCCAGGGTATCTGTACCATGTGTAACAATAATACCGTAAGCTCCATCCTGTATATCCTTATAGATGTTTCTAGCCAGCTCTCTCCAGTAGTCCGGCTTCATATTTTCGCTCAGAATATTATACAGAAGCTTTGCTCTCACATTACAGAAATTCATTATTTCTGGGACTTCACTAACGATTTCTTCCGCAGTGAACTGGCTGGATACTGCTCCTGTCCGGTAATCTACCTTGCTGGCGATAGTTCCACCGGTTGAAATTATAGAAACCTCAGGTTTCCCTTTAACATGGGGAATCTCAAGTTTAGTCTTAATAGACTCCTGCTGTTCTTCAACAACCTCAACCTCATCATAAGAGCTCAAACCAATATTGTAACCACTGTCCAGCTTCAACACAAAAGTTCCTGTAGTAGAGGGCATCACAATGCCCTCGTACACATTCTCTCCCCTTTTAACTCTAACCCGTTTACCCAGCATGGACCACGCCTGCCACCATATTCTTTAGCCTTTCAAGCTTCGTAGAGATCTCATCTCTCATCAAAAAGACCTTTTTCCTATCTCTTTCAAGTCTTTTTTTCCTGCTGACGATCATCTTTTTAACTTCTGATGTTGAAGTCCCACCCGCTGTGATTCTGCTCTCTACCACTTTTTCTGGATCAAGGCTTGATTCAACATGTTCGGGTGAAAGACCAAGGCTAGATAGTTTCTTCCCCATTAACTCTGACGAAATATCATCGAGCAACTTCAAACTCGGTTGAGTGGCCTCCATAGCTGCTCTAGCTACAATCCGGTGGGCCCTCCTGAAGGGGATTCCACATACTTTTACTATCGTATCCGCTAGCGCTGTAGCGGTTGTAAATCCATCAACCGATTTGCTTCTAAAGGCATCGATATTAAATTTCACGCCCTCAAACATTTTTGCCATCACACCAACGGAGTCACATGCCATCTTGAGTGCACCATACATATGAATGTTCATCTCCTGAAGATCCCTGTTGTAGGAAAAAGGAAGAGCCTTGTAAATGGACATCAAGGCCATAAGATGGCCCATAACAGAGCCAGTTTTAGCTCTCACAAGTTCTGCCACATCAGGATTTTTCTTCTGAGGCATTATGGAACTGGTAGAGGCAAATTCATCAGGCAATTCAACAAAACCTGGAAAAGAGCTCCAGATTATCAATTCCTCTGCCATTCTGCTCAGGACAACCATTACAGAGCTAGCTAAATATACACATTCCAAAAGAAAATCTCTTCCAGCAACTCCATCCATGGAATGCTCTACTATACCATTGAACCCCAGCAGTTCTGCAGTGAATTCTCGATCAAGTATAAACCCAGTGGAGGCAAAGGCTCCACATCCGAGAGGGGAAAGATTAACTCGCTGGAAAATCTCTCTAGCTCTTTGGAAATCCCTTTCTAAGGGGTCATGATATGCCAGCAACCAGTGGGCTAGAGAAGTTGGTTGAGCAGGCTGAAGATGAGTAAATCCTGGCATGATCGTTCCAATATTCTCTTCAGCTTTTTTTAAAATAATTTCCCGCAAGTTGTTCAGCTTTACCATGAGTTCCAGCAATAAATCCCTTGCAAGCATACGAAGACATGTAGCAACTTCATCATTCCTTGATCTCCCGGTATGCAATTTTCCTCCAATATCTTCCCCAACTTCATCTATCAACTTGGATTCTATAGCAACATGTATATCCTCGTAATTCCCTTCTGGGATGCCTTCCTGTTCCACTCTCATGAGTCCATTCAAGATAATTTTTGCATCATTGTCAGAGATGTGTCCTTCTTTAACCAGACCTAGCACATGGGCATAATCGACGAGCAGATCATAATAAAAGAGATGCCGGTCAAATGTAAGAGAAGATGTGTACTCAAGGGCTTCTTCATCCATTTCTCGATTAAATCTCCCTCTGATTATGTCTTTCATAGTATCAGCTCCATTATGAATTATCTTAACCATCTTAAAATGTTCAGTCTTCAGCCTTGGATTACCATCTGAAAGAGTTAAATAATTTTCTGTAATTCCGTTCGCTTTATTAATAGACTAACAGATGAAGTTAATTCATCAGATTTTTCTTCTTTGTTTTCGATCCCAGATCGTCTTTCCATCATGAGCTATCCTGACTAGACGATGGAGTGGAATCATGGTACCATCGCGAAGCTCGACGAACATAGTTCCAATATCCTCAACCTCATCTCCCCAAATGGTTAAAATGCCTTCTGGCCTAGAAAGATATGATATTTCTACCTGACTAAAATCGTAATCTGGGTGCCACTTTAATTTATTAAGTATATCCCGTATGGTAGTCATTATCTCTCTAAAATCTTAATTTTATAATTTTTATATCTCTTCTTCTCTAGCAATTTCAACTCTCTGGCCTTTGACATTGAGCTTAAGGGATCGTTTTGCTATACCTTTAACAAACATTGGGTCAAGACCAAGATCTCGACTTATATGAATAATAGAAGAATTACCCTTCCGTATTTCATCAACAATCTTAGAATTGAACTCTTCAAGAATGTTTTCAGGCATGAAGGCCACGTTAAGCAATTCATTTAGGTGTTTCATCGAACACTGAAAGTTGGCAGTTACAAGGGAATACGTACTTCTATACTCTTTAACTGGGGCATCTCCTGGATTTTCAGGCATCCTCCATTGTGTTTCAATTAATCCCCCCTTTTTAAGAACTTTCAAAGCCTCTTCAACATTTCCATCAACCACAGCTTTTAACTCTTCAAGGGTTCTCCATCCTTTACTCAATTCATCATATACGCCACGGTAAATACGAGACGAGAAGATCTGAAGCAAGGGAACTAAGTCAGAGGGGTCATTGATAATTTTCATTCGCCTTACCATGTGTCTCACCTTGTAAAGAAAAAACTCACAAGGGATTCATTATGTGTATTTCTACTATATAAAATGTTTTCCTCTTTAAAATCCCGTGTTGCTCGTGTATTATAACTTTTTTTTATGAAAATTATTATGAATCAGCTCTTCTAAGTCAAAGACCCGAAAAAAATACTCAACACCCACAGAAGGGAGAGGGAATAAATATTATTATCAATACAGAATAATAAAATTTTTATACTGTTTTATAAAACCACCACCTATGAGCCTAGCTCTACCAGCCATTCTTGCAACTCTACCCACGAGAGAGATTTTCTGGAATATTCAGGATGTCTTTAAAGCATTACATTACCAGCTTAGTTTTCTTGCCCTTGCAATTTTCTTGGTTGGTGTAGCGTTTAGATTCTTTTTAATCATGCAGGGAAAACCATCCACCACAGTTCCTTTCTGGCAGGGATTCATAATTCTCCTCAAAGATGCTGCTGTAAATCTTAGACTGATAAGACGGGAAAGAAGATCAGCATTTTTCCATTTGCTCGTTCTATGGGGATTTATAATATTAACCATTGGAACCATTATACTTACAATCGTCGAAAGAAGTGAGGCTGACTTTTTTAAAGGAACCTTTTTTGTGGTTTATGAATTTGCAATGGACACTTTTGGACTTCTTTTTCTCGCTGGTCTTATAGGGATGGCATGGATTCGATATGTTATAAGGCCGAAAAGATTCTCAAAGGAGAAATTTAAAGAGGATGATGGCATCTCTCTGATGATCCTTTTTGTAATAGGTATTACTGGATTTATAATCGAGGCCATACGAATATCTTACTACAAGATAGTCCAAGGAGCCTATGCAGGCGGAATTCTTTCCTACATTGTGCCTCAGTCCCAGTACCTTCATTCCGCTTTATGGTTGATTCATTCAGTACTGGCTTTAATATTCATTGCAATAATACCGTACACTAAAATGTTCCACGTACTAATGGCTCCATTAAACATCCTCTTTAAATATTCAACCAGAGAAGGAACAATGCGGAATGTAGATATGGAAGGGGAATACATAGGAGCGTTAAGTTACAAGGACCTCACCAGAAGGGATCTTTTGAGTTCTCTTGCCTGCATGAAATGTGGAAGATGTCACGATGCATGTCCAGCCTATAACTCAGGAACCAGTCTTTCCCCTCTATATGTAATTCAAGGGATCCGTAAAAAATGTTCAATCAACAATTTCTTCAGAAGAGGACAGAACGATGAACTGGTACCAGAAGTTATTGATCAGGAGGGTCTTTGGAGTTGCACCACTTGCAGAGCCTGCGTGGAGCAATGCCCAGTTTATGTTGAACCAATGGATCTACTTGGAGAGATGAGAAGAGGAATGGTTGACACAGGAGAAATTCCACCCATGGTCAGGGATGTTCTCCAGAACATACAAAAACAGGGAAATCCATGGGGTGAGTCAAGATTTAAGAGAGAGAAGTGGGCTAAAGGATTAGAAGTGAAAAAACCCAGAGATGGTGAATTCGAATATCTGTGGTATGTCGGATGTGCAAATGCCTATGATTCAAAATGTATTGAGGTTTCAAAGGATATCGTCCAACTTTTCAACAATGCTGGAATTGATTTTGCAATTCTTGGAAGGGAAGAAGATTGCTGTGGCAATGATCCACGTCGAATGGGAGAAGAGGGGCTTTTTCAGCTTCTTGTAGAGAAAAACATGAAAACATTTGAGAAATATGGGATAGAAAAGATTATAGCAACCTCACCCCATTGTTATAACACTCTGAAAAACGAATATCCTTTAAAGGGTAGAGACTATGATGTGTATCATATCACCGAGATACTCCATCAGCTAATAAAGGATGGGAAAATTAGACCCAAAAAGAAAATCGAGAAGAAGGTCACATATCATGACCCTTGCTTTTTGGGTCGGTATAACGGAATCTACGATATACCTAGAGAAATAATTCAGTCGATTCCAGGAGTAGAACTGGTTGAAATGGAGAGAAATAGAGAGAGATCTTTCTGTTGTGGAGGGGGAGGTGGGAATCTATGGGTGGAATATCCCGGAGAGATGAGACCATCTGAAATACGGATCAGAGAGGCTGCTGACACCGGAGCCGAGATACTGGTGGTTAGCTGTCCCTTTTGCTATATCATGCTTGAAGATGCGGTAAAAACTCAAAAGCTGGATGATGTGATTGAAGTGGTAGATGTGGTAGAGCTTATAATGCAATCTTTGGAGGGATGAAAAATGAAGTTTGAACTGAGTAAAGACCAAAAGATGATTCGAAAGGCTGCGAGAGATTTTGCAGAAAAAGAGTTTGAAAATGTAAGGGAATACGACAGAGAAGAGAGATTCCCAAAGGATGTATGGAAAAAAGCATGTGAACTTGGATTTGTTGGAGTTACCATCGATGAAAAATACAATGGAATGGGGCTCACTCCAATGGAAAACGTTCTTGTTATAGAAGAATTCTGCAGAGTGGATCTTGGAATGGCCCATATCCTTTCAACCACATTTGGTTGCGAGATTCTTCAGAAAGTTGGGACTGAGGAGCAGAAGGAGAACTACCTGGCTAAACTGCCCACTGGTGATGCCATCATGGCTACAGCCATTACAGAGCCCAATGCAGGCAGCGATGTTGCTTCCATAACCACAAGAGCAGAGAAAGATGGGGATGAATACGTTATCAATGGAAGTAAGATCTTTATCACTAATGGTACTATCGCTGATTTCATCCTGGTGGTGTGCAGAACCTCAAAGGAAGAAAAGAGAAACGAGGGTTTGAGCCTGTTTCTAGTAGATGCCGATACTAAAGGTTTTAAAGCCACTAAAATGTATGGGAAACTAGGGATAAGGCCTTCTGATACAGCAGAACTTTCTTTCAGTAATGTCAGGGTACCAGAAGAGAATCTGGTTGGACAGCTTGGTAAAGGTTTCTATCACCTAATGGACTTCTTCAATGAGAGCCGATTGATAGCTGCTGCACAGGCAGTAGGCACTGCCCAGGGAGCCTATGAGAAGGCTTTGAGGTATGCAAGGGAGAGAAAGCAGTTTGGAAGGTCTATAGCGGAATTCCAGGC
>Ga0180887_125_pt1 | contig 53187 bp, 66 predicted proteins | sample Deesub1362A_J573_FD_124184 | JGI IMG/M metagenome (GOLD analysis project Ga0180887, IMG submission 124184) | Archaeoglobi archaeon JdFR-42 | reverse complement strand
GGAATGAGCTGATTTCCATAGAATCTGCAGAGAGAGATTATGGTGTAGTGATAAATCCAGATACGTTGGAAATAGATTGGGAGAGGACAGAGCAGTTGAGGAGCAGGTGAAGTGGTTTACTCTCTTTCAATTGGGGTGATTCAGTGAAGTCTCTTGGAGATATTATCGAAAGAAATGCAAAGATATTTCCAGATAAATTAGCCTTCGCTTTTGGAAGATTGGGGAAGAAATTTACACAATACGTAACCTTCAGAGAATTTAGGGATAGGGTTTACAGACTGATTAATTATCTGAATGAAGAGGGATTCGAAAAAGGGGACAGGCTAGCGATTCTATCTAAAAACTCTATAGAATACATGGAGGTATATGGTGTCGGAGAAAGGGGGGGATTCACCATAGTCCCTATAAACTTCCGACTTGCTCCTGATGAAATAAAGTTGCTTTTGAACCATTCAGAATCTAGGGTGCTATTTTTTGAATCTGATTATTTAGATGTGGTAAAAAAAATTGAATCGGAACTGGATTCCGTTGAGAGGTTTATCTCCGTGGGAGGTCGAATTGGAGATTATCTATCCTATGAGGTGGTGATGTCCAAGTCCCATATCACTGAACCCGAAATCCAGATAGAAAGTGATGATGTGGTTTATTTAATGTACACGAGCGGGACCACTGGACTACCCAAAGGTGTGATGCTTTCCCATAAAGGTCAGATTGAAAATGCAAAAGCCTTATTGATGGAGCAGGCTCTGGTGAGAGATGACACACATCTCGCAATTATGCCACTATATCACGTCGGAGGGAGGGCTCTCCCACTCTCCCACACTTTAAGGAGCTGTACTGTATTCATAAGGGACAAATTTGATCCAAAACAGTTTCTTGAAGATGTAGAGCACTATAGAATAACCACCACTCAGCTTGTACCTACGATGATATCTTTTATACTGGAAGTCCCTGAAGTGAAGAAATACGATATGGGCAGTCTTAGGACGGTATGGTATGCTTCTTCTCCCATGCCTTTAGCATTGTTAAAGAAAACCCTTGAAGTATTTGGAGATACCTTAATTCAAGGATATGGATTAACCGAAGCTGGGCCATTGGTTACTGCCCTTCATAAGGAGGATCATCAAATCGGAGATGAGGCATCAGAGGGACGTTTACAATCGGCCGGATTTCCTGCGATAGGTGTCACAGTTAGAATCGTAGATAACAATATGAACGATGTACCAGTAGGAGAGCTAGGGGAAATTGCTGTCAAAAGCGATTTCATAATGAAAGGATACTGGAAAATGGATGAAGAGACGAACAAAACTCTGAAAAACGGATGGCTTCTCACTGGGGACATAGGGAAGCTCGATGAGAGGGGATATATCTATGTGGTGGATCGAAAAAAAGATGTTATAATTAGCGGAGGAGAGAATATATATCCAAGAGAGGTCGAAGAAATTTTGTATCAGCATCCTGCTGTTCTAGAAGCAGCAGTTATTGGAGTGCCTGATGAGGTCTGGGGGGAGAATGTAATGGCGGTTATCGTACTCAAAGAAGGTGCTAGAACTACGGAAGATGAGATAATCCAGTTTTGCAAGGAGAGACTGGCAAGCTACAAAAAACCAAAGATTGTGAAGTTTATAGATAATCTGCCTAAGAATCCTAGCGGAAAAATCCTGAAATACGAGCTAAGAAAAAGATATGCTGAGAAAAACTGAAAAAAGTTTTCAGACTACTTTATATATCCCCTATATCCATAACATCTGTAACACACGATAGTCATGAGCTAAATGATCTTTTCTATTTTTCTTCCAGTTCAATAAGCACTCCAAAGCAATTTTTTGGATGAATGAAAGCATATCTGTTACTGTAATCTTCAGGTTCGAGGTTTTCTCCAACTATTTTAAGGCCCATTGACTTGATTTTTTCGATGGCTTTTCCAATGTCTTTTACTCTGAAACAGAGATGATGAAAACCCTCCCCTCTGGTATCTAGAAATGCGCTTACAGAACCTGAAGCGCTTGTGGGTTCCAGTAACTCAATTTTTAACCCCCCCACTTCCAGAAACTGGAAGTTTATATGCTCCTCTTTTAATTCTATTTTATCAGTAACCTGTCTCGCATTAAATATCTCTACGAAAAAATTCAGCGCTGCATCTATATCCTTTACTGCTATTGCTATATGGTCTATTTCACCTATTTCTTCCATCTACATTCACCTCTATTAGAGATATAACTTATGTATTTCAAAAAAACTATATTGGATTGTTACTATTTATATATTTATACAAATCTTAAATTATGTATAATTTTTCTGAAGTATCTATGCCATATATGAAATTAAACTAGAAATGTCTAATTTAATCTGCATTTAAACTGTATACGATGGGGAGTTTTCCGATAAACTAGCATAATGTTCGGAAATACAAAGCCATATCTGTAACGTAAGTTGTAGGTGAGAGCCATTTTACAATGAAATGGATGCAATTTTATGATATACTACTGGATTTGCCAGAAATGACCAGTCTTCATAAAAAGTAAAGTCTTGTCCCGAGTTTAAGGTAAAGAGAAAAATAAAAAATTATACTGTTTATTCAGTTTCCCAGGTTGTCACTATCTTCGAGTAGTCTATCCCTTCCTGCTTTCCTTTCCACACTGAATATACATACAGGGCAGTTCCCACGATAATCCAGATTACAAAGAGATCAATTACTCCTGCAATCATTCCAGCAGTGAAATAGGCCATGAAAGCCATAGAAATAAGGCCGAAGATTACTACTAGTGGCACAGGGAGTTTAACTCTAGCTGATTCCCATAGTTCTTTATTTACAAATGGCAGGGCTACCATTGCTAGGCTGTGGAAGAAATACAGTATAAACATTGCCTGGAGGGCTATATCTAGCATCACCCAGAGAGATTTTGTCCATATCAGTATCAGGGCTACTACTGCGGTTATTGTAAGGTTAATGTGGGGGGTTCTAAATCGTTCATTGACTTGCACAAGTATGTGGGGTGTTATGTAATCTTTTGCAAAAGCATACAGAATCCTGGGAGGGACTAAAAGACCACTGTTAATAGAACATGTAAAGGCCATTAACGCACCTATAGCAACAATTCCTGCGGCTCCAAAGGGTAAATATTTGCCAGCTACCACCGCCATTGCCATATCTGATTTTGCCAGTTCCAGGTATGGTACGTTACCGAAAGCAACGAAGGACATGAAAAAGTATATGATGACACTTGCTGAGACTCCCAGTATAAATATCTTAGGCAAAGTTTTTTCTGAGTCTTTCGTTTCCCCTCCGAGTTGAGCTATTGCCTCAAATCCTGCGTAAGCGAAGAATATCGGTGCCATTGCTTTCAGAACACCACCCCAGCCATATGGCAACAGGGGTTTGTAGTATTCAAGATTGACAGTGAATAGACCTGGAACCACAAGCACCAGGATAGACACTAGCAATATCAGAAACATCACAGTTTCAACCCACCCATATATCCTGACACCTACCAGATTGATCACGTAGAAAAATATCAATATCACCGAGGCAACTACCACCGAGTTAAGACCGGGGAAAAAGAACTTTAGATATTCGGCGAAAGAGACTGAAAGAACGCCCACAGCACCTATAAAAGCAATCCACTTCAGCCACATCATTATATATCCAAAATACAGATTTCTAAAAGTCCTGCTTATATGCATGTATGCTCCACCGGGACTCCTGCCTAAGGGTGTACTCATGAAAATTGCATAAGCCAGAGCTGTTGTTAGAATAACCGGAGCCAAGAGAATGTAGACAATCGGTACGGCTGGTCCTGCAATTTCCCCCATTTTCCCGGTAACTACAAAAATCCCTGCACCAATCAGTGTTCCGATGATTGTCGCATACACTTGCAATGGTCCGAGGTCCCGTTTTAATCCCAACATCTGAGCCATTCTGTTTCAACTCCTTTATGATTTATCATTATATGCATTCAGCGTAAATAATATTTAAATTTTACCGTTTACGTTATTAAACTATCATTTTTTTGTTAACAAAGCAAATTACTTAATCTTATTTTAAAGATGCTTTTCAAGGCTTGAAAATATAAGTTGCCCTATACAAAACATTAATCGAATGAAGGATTTTGACTATGGAACCTTTAATCTCTGTTAACATTTTTATACGAATAAAGGACATTATATTCCATATGCGTCTTGATGAGACCGACCTGACAATACTCCAAGAGTTGAGTGAGAATAGTCGCATATCTGTCAGAGACCTATCTAAAAAAATTGGTATACCTGAATCAACCATACGTTTTAGAATTGACAAGCTAGTAAAGAAGGGAATTATCAAGCAGTTCACGATACTTGTAGACGAGACTGCTCTGGGATATAGTATTTCTGCTTTAATAGAAATCAGATACGATAGTGCGGTGAATAGGGATGAACTCGAAAAAGCCCTGAACTCTCTAGAGAACATAACTGTAGCGTATTCCATAACAGGTGACTATGATTATGTGGTAATCGTAAAATGCAGTGGTATAGAAGAGCTGAACGATATAATAATAAAAATCCATGAAATCAATGGGGTCATTCGATGTCGAACTCATGTGGTATTATCCAAAGTCAAAGAGATGTATGTCAATCCAGTAAGATATGTCGGAGAAGATTGATTTTTAATTAATTTGATGATAAAATCTTGCTAATAAATCAAACAAAAAATATTTATACTAAATTACCAATATTATTGGGCATGGACTGGGATGCATGGCGAAGTGAGTTTCCAATACTCCAGCACAAGACTTATCTTAATTCCTGTTCCCTTGGGCCCATCTCCACAAGGGTTAAAAAGGCTTTGAAAAGATATATTGAAATCTGGGAAATGGAAGAGCTACCATGGGATGAGACCCCATGGGACACCTGGATGAAATCTATTGAAGATGTGAGAGTGGAGTTTGCCAGGCTGATTAACGCAAAATCTAAAGAGATTGCTGTAACTTTCTGTGCGTCTACAGCTCTTTCTTCTATAGCAAGTGCACTGGACTACAGAAATAAAAATGAAATACTTGTCACAGATATGGATTTTCCCACAAACTATTATGTGTGGAAAGCCCATGAAAAACATGGAGCACGAACTAGGTTGATTCGATCCAAAGATGGTATATCTATACCTATAAACGAATTTGAGAAGGTCATAAACAAGAATACTCTGATGGTGTCTACTTCCCACGTTTTCAGCTTCAGTGGATTTATGCAGGACTTACATGCACTGTCAGATATATGCAGAGAGAGAGATGTTCTTCTGGCTGTTGATGCTTACCAATCTGCCGGTACCATACCCATTGATGTAAGAGATGTTCAAATTGATATTCTTATTTCTGGTTCCGTTAAATGGCTGCTGGGGGGTCCAGGAATAGCTTTCCTGTATGTAAGAGAGGACCTCATTGAAGAGTTTAAACCTTCTTGTACAGGCTGGCTTGCTTCTCAAAATCCTTTTGAATTTAAATCAGATACGTTCATATATTCTTCTACTGCCAGTAGATTTCAGTTAGGCACTCCTCCGGTACCAAACGCTTACGCAGCAAAAGCTGGAATTGAATTGATCCGTGAAGTAAAACCAGATAAAATACGGAAAAGAACGATTGATTTAACTCAAAACATAATTGAAAAAGCCCAAACAGCAAATATAGAAATAAGAAGTCCCCTCAATCCGGATGAACGGGGATCCATAGTAATTCTCAGAGTTCCCTCTGCCTATGAGTCCTACAAAACTCTTATAGCAAAAGGCATAATCACATCTTACAGAGCTGGTGGTATAAGGATTGCTCCCCATTTCTTCAATAATGAAGAGGATATCGAGAGACTATTTCAGATCATTTCTGGAGGATGAGATGGGAGGAGAACACGTTCTTCGATGCATCAGATGTGAGAATACCTATGAAAATACTCATTTAATTAGCTGTACCAAGTGTGGAGAGATTCTAACTTCAACCTACAATCTGGATCTAGCCCGAGAAATACTAACCCCAGAAGTCCTGAAAAGAGCAGAAATAGGGATGGATAGATTTGAGCCTGTTCTACCCATTAGAATTGGAACAGTTTCACAGAGAGAGGGGGATACCCCATTACTGAAATCAATGTCAATAGGGGATGAGCTCGGGTTAAAGCATCTTTATTTCAAAAATGAGACAGTGAATCCCACTGGCTCTTTTAAAGACAGGAGTCTTGCCATAATGATCGCCCATGCCAAAGGCCTTGGGTATAAATCCATTTTGACGGCATCCACCGGGAATGCTGGACTATCTGCTGCAAGTTATGGATGCAGATGTGGGATGAATACATACATCCTCGTAAGTGAAAAGGCTCCTGAAGAAAAATGGAAATTGCTTCCTCACCTTGGAGCAAGAGTTGTAAGAGTTAGCAATCTCTTTGAAGGATCCCCATCTGATCTCATAGACCTGCTGTGTTCCATTTCATCAAATCTATCCGCCTATATTGCATTTTGCTGGGCTCTGATAAATCCTATTTCGGTAGATGGGCCCAAAATCATTTCATACGAAATTCTGTATCAGATGGAATTTTCTCCACCTGATTTTGTGATTATTCCAGTGGGAGGTGGAGACAACCTTTTTGGTCAATGGAAAGGTTATGCAGAAATGGTTGAGATGGGGATGATAGATGGGGTCCCAAAATTTATTGCTGTACAGGCCGAGAAGGCATCTCCCCTTGTTGAATCTTTCAATAAAAATCTGAATCGTGTTATTTCCATAGAAAAGCCAGACACAATAGCTTCCGGCATAAACGTAGCCTACAGTGGAGATCACGGACTCATAGCCCTTAAAGAGAGTGATGGAATGGCCATATCAGTATCCGATCAGGAGATAATCAAAGGCATGGGTGAATTGCTCTCAAAAGAGGGGATGATAGTGGAGCCCACATCTGCTTGTGTTATTCCTGCACTTAAAAAATTGGTTGAAGATGATACTATTGATTCTTCTGACAGAGTGGTATGTGTTCTCACCGGCTCAGGGTTAAAACATCCATATAATGAGTTGATGCATGATAAACCACCACTTCTAGAAAAAGATGCAAATACAATTACTCAGTTTTTTATAAAAGATGGAGAGAAAACTACAGGAGGAGTGGGATGGAGACCGTAATACTGACGAAAGATGATGTTCGGTTAATTCTCGAGAAAATGGGACTAAAAGCTATACTGGAGTCTGTGGAGGAAGCATTCCTTTCTCTCGTTAAAAAACAGGCACAGATGCCACCTAAGTCATATATCATTACAGAGAAAGGAGATTTCAGAGCAATGCCCGGATTGGTTGGATATGATGTGGGTGTAAAATGGGTAAATTCCCACCCTGAGAACCCAGTCACCTCAAGACTTCCTTCAGTGATGGGTTTGATAATTTATTCAGATGCTAACACTGGCTACCCTCTTGCTATTATGGACGGTACCCTGATAACCCAGTATCGGACCGGAGCTGCTGGTGGGATTGCCTCAAAATATCTGGCCAATCCTGATTCTTCTACTCTTGGAATCATAGGATGTGGGAAACAAGCAGTAACCCAGTTTCTTTTCATACAGGAAGTGATGGATATAAAGTCAGTGAGGCTATGGGACGTAAATATGAATAACGCTAAAGATCTCCAGACCCTTATTAATAAAATTTCACCAAATATTACCGTGGAAATATCTCCTATCGAAAAGACCTGTGACACTGACATCCTTGTCACTGCCACTCCATCCAGAAAACCCTTAGTAAAAAACGAGTGGATACGGGAAGGTATACATATCAACGCAATTGGAGCTGATGCAGAAGGAAAAGAAGAGCTTGATCCTATGATTCTGAAAAGAGCTAAAATTGTGGTGGACGAGCTTGAACAGGCCAGTCATTCAGGGGAGATTAACGTTCCATTAAAAAAAGGCATAATTTCTCTGGATGACATTCATGGGGAGCTTGGAGAGATAATTGCTAAGAATAAATCTGGACGGGAAAATGAAAAAGAGATTACAGTTTTTGATTCCACAGGCCTTGCAGTCCAGGATCTAGCTCTGGCAGGAGAAATATATCGATTTTCTCTTTCTCAAAACTTAGGGAAGAGAATAGAAATCGTGTAATAAGGATGGTCTGCATAATCAAATTGAGGGGTGAGTAAAATGAGAAAAAGGATCCAAACTAACGAAGAGGCCTGCAGTGGATGCAGATACTGTGAACTGGTATGTTCCTTTTCTCACACAAGAGAATTTAATCCCAGATTCGCAAGGATCAGGATCGTTAAAGACGATGTAATCGGAATGGATATCCCTGTTGTTTGCAGGCAGTGCAGGAGATGCATACCAGAAGAAAACTGCCCAATGGAGGCACTGGAAAGGAGCTATCTCGGAGCTGTTATGGTAATCGAAGAAAAATGCGTAGGCTGTGGACAGTGCATTACTGACTGTCCTTTCGGTTCCATATCGTGGGATCCAATCCATGAAATACCCCTAGTTTGCAATCTATGCGATGGGGAACCTATTTGCGTGAGGAAGTGTCCTACAAAGGCTCTTTCGTATACTGATCTAAATACCATTTCCCGAAAAAAGGGGGTACAGCATGCCTCCAAACAGTATAAACAGCTACTTTCGGAATGGGGTGCTGATAACATGATGGAGGGTTTTTGATGGCCTCAAAATATTTTGGTTACGCAGGCAGAGTGTTGAGACTGGAATTGACGAAAAGGAAACATGTAATTCACCCTCTGGAAAAAGAATTGATCAGAGGATATCTGGGAGGGAGAGGATTCAACTCAAAGCGCCTTCTAGATGAAATCCCTCCTGAAACAGATCCTCTCGGAAAAGAGAATAAGCTGATGTTTGCCACTGGTCCCCTTGTTGGAACAGGGTTTCCCACAGCTTCTCGATTTAACGTCAGTGCAAAATCCCCATTGACTTGGATCCTTGGTGATTCCAACGCTGGAGGGCATTTTGCTCCAGAAATGAAGTACGCCGGTTACGATCAAATTATTCTAGAGGGTTCATCGGATAGGTTACTGTATATTTTTATTGACGATGATGACGTCAGCTTTATTGACGCATCTCATCTGGCCGGACTGGACGTGTATGAGACGACAAAGGCAGTAAAAGAGGAGATTGGAGATGAAAGCGTTCAGGTAGTTGCAGCAGGGCCTGCTGCTGAAAATGGTGTAAGATATGCCGGTGTGTTTGCCAATTTGATGCGAGCAGCAGCAAGAACAGGTATGGGGACTGTGATGGCCCAGAAGGGGGTTAAGGCCATTGCCATCCGAGGATCGAAATCCATAGATGTGGCCCATCCAGATAAATTTGAAAAGCTTGTGGAAAAGTTAGAGGAAGACATATACAATCATCCTCAGTACTGGCCTCGTAGAATAATGGGTACCACAAGAATTCTATTACCCCTCAACTTAGGAGGATTTTTACCTACTAGACACTTCACCACTGGTGTGTTTGAATATGCAGAAGAGGTAAGTGGAGAGAGACTAGCAGAGGAGTATAACGTAAAAACTAGGGGGTGTTTTTCGTGTATACTCCCATGCAGCAGATTTTGGGTAATACGAAAAGGAAAATATAAGGGCCTGTATGGAGAGGGGCCTGAATACGAGCCGTTAAGCGCTTTTTCCGCTAGGGTTGGTAATCCTGACATTCAGGTGGCTTTGAAGGCCAACGATATGTGCAATAAACTCGGACTTGATGCCTTAACAACAGCAGAATGCATCTCATGGGCCATGGAATGCTATGAAAGAGGTTGGCTGACTAAAGATATGGCAGATGGTCTGGACATGAGCTGGGGAAATGAAGAGACCATTCTTACCCTCATTGAGAAAATAGCGAGACGAGAAGGTTTTGGTGATATTTTGGCTGATGGGGTTAAGAAGGCTGCAGAAAAATTGGGATTTGGAGAAGAGATCGCTTTGCATGTTAAGGGTCTTGAAATAATTCAGGCCGATCCAAGGGGGTTGAAAGGTTATGGTCTTGGATACGTTGTAGCCAGCAGAGGTGGAGATCATCTCAGAAGTGAGCCTTTCTTTGAGCTGAGCGATGATCCTGAAAGAGGGAGAGAGCTCTTTGGTATTCCTGAGACAGCCTTGAGACTTGAATATAAAGGGAAGGGAAAGCTGGTGAGCTTTTTTGAAGACTGGTGTGCCATCACTGATGCACTCGAAGTATGCAAAAATGTAGCTGAAAATATGGAGGTGTTGCCTTTCGATCTCTCAGGGGAGGTCATTCATGCTGCTACCGGGATAGAAATGAAAGGGGGAGAAGTCAGAAGAATTGGAGAGAGAATTATCAACGTGGAACGGCTATTTCTGGTCAGAGAGGGAATAAGCAGAAAAGATGATACCCTTCCAAAACGATTTCTTGAAGAACCCATGCCAGAAGAGGCTATCAACTCTGCTGGATCCATTTTCGAACTGGAACCGATGCTAAATGAGTATTATACTGAAAGAGGGTGGGATCTTAAAACTGGAATTCCCACCATTGCAAAAATAAAGGAGTTGGGTTTGGAAAAGTATGTGGATAATCTGAGAGAACTGAGCATTCCTCTGAAGGATAAATGAAAGTAACTGTTCGGTTTATTGGTATCCCAGGAATTAATGTAAACAGTAAAAAGATATTTGCAGATGACACACCGAGAGTTAAAGAACTCCTTGAAAAAGTATGCGAGATGTTTCCCGAGATTTTCCCTTCAGTAGATCATATTGTAGACAGATTTCTCGTACTGATTGAGGATAAACAGGGAAAAACCACCAATATTCGGCTAAAAGATGGTTTGAGAACGGTTATTAATAAGGGAGAGAGTCTTATAGTGATGCCACCTCTCACAGGTGGATAACTTCATAACTCAATAGTATGGCTGAAGAGTTCACCCCTCTGAACTTCAAGTCCACCTCTCAAACCCATCTCGCTGGAACGGCTCTTTTTGTACCACAGAAAAAGCACATATATAGCTTATCTACACCTTTTCTGGTTCTGTACAATCCCCCTTTTTTCATTTTCATTCCGCATTTAGGACATCGAACTTTCTGCATCCAACCCCTAAATTAATAACGAATAATTAAGTATAAAAAATTTTCCGAGATCTCTAGTATAATGGGAAAAAATCAGTGTTTCTTAGTTCTTTTATACCTTCAAATCTCATTTAGATCTCTATGAGTTCAGGCAATTAAAAGTCGAGTTCAATAGAGTTTGTAGCCCAAAAACAATTTATAACTTATGCATTTTATGAAACCCACAGATTAGCTCAGATTAGATGAGATTCCAATGTTTGCTGCATGTTTTGTGTAATGCTGCCATCATATGAAGAATCCTAGAATATTCTGAGGATGGGGGAGAATTGAAGGATGTAAATTTGTATTATCGGATGTTATGCATTGAAAGATCGATCTCCTGCATCACCTAAACCAGGAACTATGTACCCTTTCTCATTCAGAGCTTTATCAATAGAAGCTGTAAAGATGTCAACATAAGGATGGACATTAAGGACTTTATCTATCCCGGTCTGAGTGGAGATTACCGAAAGTACTATCACTCGCTTTGGCTTTCCTCTCTTCACCACTTCATCTAGGACTACATTCATAGTGCTTCCAGTGGCTAGCATTGGATCTGCTACCACCACTGTATCTTCTTCTGATATCCCTGGAATATTGACATAATCTATCCTCACATCGAACTCCATATGGTCATTTCCTCTTATAGAGTCCTCAATCCGCTTAGCAGATATGACACCTTGTCTAGCTTTTGGAAAAGCTTTCAAAAGTCCTTCCACAAGAGGGATGGCTGCCCTCAATACGTTTACTATCAGTATGTTATCTTTGTCAGGAATAACAACTCCTTCAGCCTTTCCAACTGGTGTTTCAACTTCTACCCTCTGTTTTTCCATATATCTGGTCAGCTCATAGCCGATCATTCGGCCTATCTTCACCATTGATTTCCTGAACTCTATCTGACTGGTGTATTTATTCCTCAAAATTGTGAGAACTTCCTGAATATATGGATGATCCAGAACCACTACATCTCCCATCGATAACACCATAACCACATGGAGTGGAGATACATAAACATTATGGATTTGAAACTCCTTAATTTCATCAAAATATTAAAAATAATACTAAAATAAATTATTAAAAATAATACTAAAATAAATAAAAAATGTGAAAGACTACATCGTGTAAAACATTCCAATATTTCCAGCTATCGCACTAATAATAAGCAGAGCAATGAGATAGACTATCAACAGAATCAGAGCCTGAGAAGAGTCTAGTTTTATGAACTCTCTAAGTCCAAGCCATATGAGGTACAGAGAGAATATTGCTGCAAGGAGTATAATGACGCCACCAATAAAAGGTACAAATACTAGAAACTGGCTTATAATGGCTGGAGTGGCTGCATATACTGTCAGAGTGGTATACCTTTCAGTGGAAGATGGATACTTTAACGCTTCGGCAACAATGTTCATCACAAACCCTCCAATAAAAGGACCTATCACTGCAAGAACGTAGGCTTTAACAGCTGCCACCAATGCCAGAGAGGGGGGAAGAGTTATTGTGCCAAAAAAAGGAATTCTATATCCAAACACCAGAGATAGCAGTAACGTACCTACAAATGGAAGAATGGCAAGAACCAGAAGATAACTCAAAAGAGTGCCAAAATCAGATGGCTTTAGATTTTTCCAGAATCTTTCCCGTTCCATGATTATTCTGGAAGCTGTCTCTTTTACATATTCAAAATCTACTTTTACGTTCAATTTAATCACCCTGACTTCAGAAAAGCCTATTGATAAATAATTGTTACTGATTTCTACTGAAATATTCATTTATTGTATTTGGCTGGAATGTATATGCAATTTGGCTCTGCTTCCAAGTAATCTCCAGTTAACGCAAAAGCCCTTGCTCTGGAACCACCACATATTTGCCTGAATTCGCACACTCCACATTTTCCTTTCAATCTGTCAGGGTCTTTTAATTCCATAAAAATGTTAGAAGTCATGTAAATTTTCTTCAGGGATGTCTCTCTTACATTTCCTGCTTCAATGGGGAGAAATCCACTCGGGTATACATCCCCTATGTGAGATATGAAGAACATACCCCTTCCATCGGTTATGCCCTGAGCTCTTTTGATTCCATCTCCATGAGCCAGACTTTTATGAGTGTATCCTGCCACCACTCTCTTCTTTTCTACTTTCAGATTATATGATTTTTTAATCTCTTCCAGCCTCTCTTTCAGCGCTTTATATAACTCACCAAAAGGAGTCCTGTATTTCCCTGTATCTCTCTGATATTCTATCCTTCTGAGATGGGTTGCAGCAGAACTTTTCACGTTGAGGGGGGTTTCTCTAGTCACATCATACAGCCAGTTGAGGATGTCTTCAAATTGTTGGGGAGACGGCATGAGCTCAGCTTTCGCCCTACCAGTCGGCACAATAAAAAACACATCCCAGAGAGTTACTCCTTCTTTCAGGCATATCTCCAGTAAATTGGGTAGATCCAGCAAATTATAAGTAGATACAGTGGTATTAATCTGACGAGAAATACCCATAGTTTTCGCTATTTCCAGAATTTTGATGGACTGTTCAAAAGTTCCTTTAACCCCCCTGAAATGATCATGAACGTCAGGGTTTGAACCATCCAGACTTATAGCAATTCGTGCAATACCTGCATTTTTCAATTTCTCAAGACGAGACTTTGTTGCAAGTTCCGTTCCTGAAAAAGCTATGGCTGCTCTTAATCCACGATCTGTTGAGTACTTGATGAGATCATTAATATCATCCCTCATCAAGGGATCTCCTCCAGTAAAAACCACCAGAGGGTATGGTTTTCCAAACTCTGTAAGCTGATCTATTACCCCTATGGCTTCCTCAAATGTCAGTTCATCTGGATGTCTCTTTTTTTGAGCTCTCGCCCTACAGTGCCTACAGGCCAGCATACATGCTCGTGTGATTTCCCAGAAAACTATGAAGGGCTTTTGTTGAAGATCATAACCATGCATCATCCTATGTTACCTTTGATTTCATTTAAATCTTTTTTTAATCATCAGGTCTTTAATTTATTAAGTAATCAGAACGAAAATACCGTAGCAGTTTTTTCCAGCTCATATCCATCTAAGGGTCTGCCATCCAGATTTAGAACCAGAAATGCTGCTTTCGTCAGTCCGTAAGGTTCCAAGCATGAGCCTACAGTCACCACCATTCCTTTCTGCTGTGCTTTTATCACTTTGAAAGGTTCATGGGATCTGATTACTGTACGGATTCCAAGCTCATTTCTCAAAGCCTCTGTAGCACCATATCCAAATATCATCCCCACTCCTCTATTATAATTGAATACACTTTTTTCTTCTTCTCCAGGATCGTTCCACAGCATTTCCAGCTTCACAACCTCTGATGGTTGTTTTAAATCTTCAAGCTTAATTCTGTCCTCTCCTGGCACTTTCCCACCTTTGGTCGGCACACCTCCGTGAACAAACCAGTATTTTCCTGGAACCATGGCAGAAAAAGGAAGATGATTCCATACCTTTTCTTTAATATCCCGGTACAGTTCCATACCGATATCCCCAGAGATGCTGTATAACTGTCTGGGAAGATCATGCGGTGTTGCTATGTCACTTTCATGATTACCCCTCAGCAACACGGTCTCTTCCGGAAACTCTACTGCTCTTTTTAAAATCGTGATATACACTTGGACAGGGTAGTTGCCTCTATCTCCATAATCTCCGAGAAATAGCATTTTCATCCCAGGTTCAACAGCAGACATAATCCTGTTCAGAGAATAGAGATCTCCATGGATATCTCCTACCACAACCAGTTGACCTCCCTCAATAATTTTGAATTTTCCAGCTGAAAAGTTATAATGAAACTCATCCACTAACTCAAAAAGATTTTGTATATTTTTTTCCATTAAAGTATTCATAGGTAAAAGCAGGTCTTTAATTTTTCCCTCTTTTGTTAAGTAGATTGTTTAGCCCATGCTTAATAACAGAGCTAAGAAAATGAAGGATAAAACTTAGATCAATAAGTTCTGGCCAATCCTGCTATGAGTGCAGTCTCTTTTCCACACACAATACATTTACCTGGTTCAATTTCCAGATCTTCTGTTTTTTCCAACAACTCACCCAGCAAACTCACTTCTGCTTCATCTTCAATCTTCTCTCCACAATCCTCTCCACCACACCAGTGTATCAGGATGAGTCCTTCGCCAGCTTGCTTCTTGACATCTTCGAGAGTTTTCTGAAATATTACACTGCTGTAAAGGTTCTCCCATGCTTTTTTTCTTAACCTGCTGTCATACTCCTCAATTTTTTTCAGAAGATTCTCCAGTTCTTTCAGGGGATATGTTTCCTTTTTCATTTCATCCCGAAAAGACACAACGAAAGTGTTATGCTCAATCTCTCTGGCTCCTATTTCAATTCTCACTGGTACTCCTTTCAATTCCCACCGATAATACTTTGCGCCTGGGCGATCCTCTGAATCATCCAGTACAGCACGAATACCCATAGTTTTCAGTGTATCCAGTATTTTAGTGGCTCTTTCCATGATCTGAATTTTATCCTTATCTTTATACAAGACGGGGATGACCACTACTTGAATGGGTGCAAACCGGAAGGGTATCACAAGACCCCTATCGTCTCCATGGATGGCGATTAACGCTGCGATACATCGTTCTGATATACCATAACAGGTCTGATAGGCATATTCCATCTCTCCCTTGACATTTTCAAAGGTTATATCATAGGTCTTTGCAAAGTTATTGCCAAGGTTATGGGCAGTTCCAATCTGCAATGTTCTACCATCAGGCATTATGGTATCGAGGGCAATAGTATAATCTGCTCCAGGGAATTTATCCCAATCCGGTCTTTTAAAAATCAGATATGGTAAACACAAGGAGTCATAAAACTCTTTATACAACGCTATGGCTTTTTTAACTTGATTTTCTGCATCCTCATAAGACGAGTGAACGGTATGAGCTTCTTTAAATGAAGTTACTTCTCTCAGCCGTATCAATGGCCGGGTGTGTTTGGTCTCATATCTGAAAATATTCACCACCTGATATACCCTCAATGGTAGATCTGCATGAGTTCTGACCCATAACTTGAACATGGGATACATTGCCGTTTCACTTGTTGGTCTCAATACTAGTTTAATATCCAGCTCATCCTTTCCACCATGTGTTACCCAGTATACCTCATCCTCAAAGCCCTTTATATGTTCAGCTTCTTTCATAAATTCTGACTCTGGTACTAGAAGAGGGAATAACACCTCATCATGTTCTCTATCCAGTAAATCCTTGAGGTGTCCATATACCTCTCGTCTCAGTTTAAAGCCAAAGGGCATCCATACATAGAGACCTTTCACCGGATATCTCACATCCATTATCTCTGCCATGAAGATGATCTCGTTAAACCACTCGCTGAAACTGGATTTTGGGGGAAGTTTCATGGGTTACACCTTTCCAACATAGGGGGAGATAAAGGTTTCTATTACAGCAGCCAGAAACAGCAACGGGATGACGAACCTGGCGTAATAGCTCATACTTTCCCGCAACCTTTTTTTTAAAATAACAGGGTGGCCTCGTAATTTTCGATACAGACCGGCACCCATCCATAGCCCCAGAGCACCACTAAAAACCACCATGGGAATCTCAATTATGCCATGAGGAAGAAGAGCAGCAATTACCGGTAACACTCCCCTCTCTCCACTTACCACATTGACAACCACTCCAACCATAAAACCGTTGTAAAATATAAAAAATACAGGTATTACTCCCAATGCTACTCCGGTAAGAACTAAAATTAACGATTTCCCAGCATTATTAAGAAATATTACTAAAAGTAGCAGAAGAGGATTTAGATCTTTCAAAAAAGAGAACCCCTCCATCAGATTCTGAACCATATCTCCCGCAATAACAGGATTGTTCTCAGCAAATTTAAAACCCAAAACAGAAGAAAGGATAAAAACAATTAACAAAAAAATGGAATATTCCATCAGTTTCCTATTCATATTATACCCCCATTGCTATTCTCACTGCATCCCGAATTCCCGGCGCCAGCCCGATAGTTATCAGTACAAATTTTAAAAAATTGGCGAGTTCTCTCTCAGTTTCAAGCTCTTTATCCAGAAAATACAGCAAAGGGATGAAGACTACAAACTTCAGTATGTACATTACTGCTGCAGTTCCGGTTAGATTTATGAAAAAACTGGGTAGAACATGTTTTTCCCAGTAATTAAAAAAGTCTATACCAATGAAGGTGGCAGATGCATCAGTCATATGAGCGAAAATTACTGCTAAATTCACCTTAAAGGATAGAGGAGTATAAACTTTTCTAAAAAACAGGAAAAAAAGAACTGTAATACCCCCAGCTACGAAGAATGTAAAGGGAAGGACCAAAGTTTCTCGTATGTCAAGATTCCATGAGAGAACTACCATCAGAGAGAACATCCACAGTAGACCAAAGCCACCATACACACGCTCATATCTGATCCCATAAGAATTCCTGATCATAACAGAGACGACGAGAACTGCGATAGCTACGAAAAATATAACGAAATAAATGAGAGGTGTTATGAGGAAATATTTCAAGGGGGGTGAGATTAGTTCTGCATCTTCCACAACTCTCAATAACCCACCCACAACGACATAAGGAATATTGGCGAAAACAAAAGTCTCATCAATTACAATACCCAGTCGTTTCAGTAACTTGAAAAGAAGGAGAACAAATATTATCAGAAGTATAGCCCAGGTTAAGGTATTTATAGGATTGTAACCCGTATCATATAGAATTGGGTCCACATAATATTCCCTAATAAATGAATACAGTCCGATATTAAACACCCCCAGAGGCATTAATATGAAAGACAGTAAATGGATGCAACTTCCACGAAACGTTGTGATAGGCCCAGGCGTGATTCATGACGTCTTGGATGTATGCTTAGACCTTAAACTTATCGGTAATGGGTTGGTCTTAACTGGAAAAAAGACCGAAAAAATGGCTGGAAAACTAGTGGTTGAGATTCTCGAAAACACTTACAATATTTCCGTTAAAAAGATTAAAGAACCAACATACAATGAGATGGAAAAAATTGTAGAGACAGGAAAAGATTCAGAAATAGGATTTATTATAGCTGCTGGTGGAGGGAAAGTAATAGACGTGGCGAAACTTGCTTCAACAAAACTCGATGTTCCCTTTATCAGTATTCCTACTTCAGCCAGCCATGATGGGATTGCTTCTTCCAGGGCTTCCCTTAAGGATGGGGTTAAAAACACTTCAATTGAAGCAAAGGCTCCAGAAGGTGTTATTGCTGACACTTCCATCATAGCTTCATCTCCTATTCGCTTAACTCTTTCAGGTTGTGGAGATATCCTCGCTAACAAAACAGCAGTTCTGGACTGGAGACTGGCCCACAGAGTAAGAGGGGAGCCTTACAGCGAGTATGCTGCAGCTTTATCAGAAATGACTTCAGAAATAATTATCAACTCTCCAGAAGGTATAAAAGAAGGGATTGAGGCTGGTGTCAGAAAAGTGGTTAAAGCCCTGATATCAAGTGGAGTTGCCATGAGTATTGCAGGTTCCAGTCGACCTGCGAGCGGTTCAGAGCATATGTTCAGCCATGCTCTGGATATGATTTCGAAGAGTGGTGCTCTTCACGGTGAGCAGTGTGGAGTAGGAACCATAATAATGATGTATCTCCACGGAAAAGACTGGAGGCAAATAAGGGATGTTCTCAGATCTCTTGGAGCTCCGACAACTGCCTCTGAACTTGGGGTAGACGAGGGCGATATAATAGAAGCACTTATAAAGGCCCATACTATTAGACCTGAACGATACACCATTCTTGGAAATGGTCTGACCCGTAAAGCTGCAAAAAAAGCTTCAAAGAAAACAGGTGTGATTTAGGAGGGATAAAATGGTACAGAGTGAATTTGCTGACAGAATTATAACCTTATGTGGAAAAAACTGGGCAAATATTGGAGTTGAATTCATTTACTATGGAGGTGCTGAAGACTGTAACAATTGTAGACTTAAAAATACATGCCTTAACCTTCGTGAAAAGAGTAAGTATAAAATTGTTGGATTAAGAGAAGGGTCAGTTCAAGACTGCCCTATCCATGATGAAGGAGTTATTGCAGTGGAAGTAGTTGAGCTTCCAGCTCTTGGACTTATTGAACCCAAAAAAGCCGTATCTGGAACAAAACTCAAATATGAGTCAAAAAAATGTGACGTTTTTCAATGCCCCATGTTCAACCTCTGTCATCCGGTGGAGATTGAAGGAGAGAAGGTAGTTGTCCTCAAAGTTATCGGAGATGCCCCTTACGATTGTCAGAAAGGGTACTCATTCAAGGTGGTTGAATTCCAGAGAAAAGAGGGTGATCGGTAATTGATGTGAGGGCAAGGTAAAAATAGCAAGGTGAGAATATTTTTACATTTCTCGTGCTGGAGTAGTGAGTATGAGGGGATTGAAGATTATCTATGTTGCTGGAATAGCAATAATCTTACTAGCGGTCGTGTATGGACTGGCTTCCTACACAGAGAATACTGAAGTATATACCATAGGAAATATAAAATTTTACAGCTACGATAAGGGACTGAATCTTGTAAGAAAAACTGGAAAACCAGGTCTCGTACACATATATTCAGAGAGCTGTCATGTGTGCAAGGCTTTTCATGATGATCTCGAAAAATATCCAGATTTGCAAGAGGCTATATCTGAGTTCGTACCCATAGGAGTGAACTTTAAAAGAGATAAAACCATTGCTCTTAAATATGGTGCTACCGGAACGCCAGAATTTTATGTGGTTGATGAGAATGGGAAAGTTATCGATGTGATGGGTCAGAAACTTGCATACATTGGATATGCAACAGAACCTGATGATGAACAGACTAGGCTTTCTTTGATAAATTTCCTTAAATTCTCATCGGGGTATTACAGAAATCATATTCGAAACTCACGGTAAAAATTTTACAATAACCAATTACAAGAATAGTCTATAACAGCCCTATAATGGGCTCAATTCGTATCTTCTAACCGGGAGCACATTTTAATGAGAAGTTCTTCTCCTGTTCTGGTCCCTCTTGCTATGAGAAGGTCGCCTCCGAACACTCTTGTTTCAGCTGTAGGATTATAAATCCATCTGTCTTTTCTCCGAACAGCCATAATGAACATGCCTGTTTCTGTCTCTACTTTCTGCTCACCAAGGGTTTTACCATCCAGTTGTGAGCCTTTTTCAACTTTAACCTTGGTTATTACTTCATCAGATTCTCTGATTGCATAAGAAAGAATTGGATGAAGCTGAAGCTTTTTAAGGACTATTTCGGCAATTTCAAAAGCAGAGTCTGATATCACTTCAGAGGAGTGGGCAAGCTCTAGAAGAGCCATTAGAGGTTTCATGTCCTCGTAACTTTGCGAATGTTTGGCTGCTTCCAGTACCCAGTAATGGAGGTTAAAACGCATCTCGTCAATCTGTTCCTCGATGAATTTCACTTCAAGCGCTATATCTTCATTATAAAACAATACTGATGAATAGGCCAGTCCGATGGCAAGTTCCATGAGATTTTTCATATCCACAATAATATCAAGAGATCTATCCAGATCGTCTAGAGATATTTCAATTTCTGTTTCCCTGGCCTTGCATTTTTTGCCTGTAGCAAGCTCAAAAAACACGGGAAGACCTTCTTCAAGGCCTCTGGCAAACAACACATCTCCTTTCAAAATTTTCGTATGCTTATCTGGGCTGAATATCCAGTCAAATCCCCTTCTAATAGCAATAACCGTCATACCTGTCTCAGTAGCTAGATTTAACTCTCCAAGGGTTTTACCAGCAAAGGGAGAGGATGGATCAACTCTCACTTTGGTCAGAGTTTCCTCTGATTCAAAGATGATGGTCCTCACTATTTCTTTAGGGAGTTTATATCCCTTAAGAGTTAGTTTTGCTATATCTCCAGCAGCATTGCTTATATTCTCAGCAGCCGATGCAATTTTCAGTATGCCTGAAAGCTCCTGAGCTTCATCCACTCGCCTTCCTGCCAGAATGCATGAAATACGTATCTTATGGAGGAGTTCATCCATTTTATCTTCCAGTTTAAGTACTTCTTCTGCAATATCCTCATTATTAAATAAAAGAGCCGAATAAGCTAGATCCACCATCATCTCAGAGATGTCCTTCATTTCCCTCAAAAGGTCCTTGGTGGTTTGTGGTTCGTACTTAACCTCGCTGACCATTCTCATACTCCATTCTACAAGTGAGTAATCTTACTCATCTATGACCTCTTGGTACTTAAATTTTTTTTATGCCACCTATACCATCAAAAGAGGGTTTATAAGGGGCTCGTAATAAAGAACAGTTAGCTATTGAAGAATTTTTCAATTTTTCGTCTCGCCGAGATCAGGTATTCTCTACCAGCAATTAAAGATGAGAATTCATCTGCCGCCATTTCTATGTCATCTTTCACCAAAAACGGAAGGAAGGTCATCATGGAAAGTCCTTTTAGCATAGGTGACTTTCTGTTCTGGCGGACATGGTATAATTCGTGAGCAATCACAGCCTTCAACTCATTTTCATCCAGAATCTCGGCCATACCTCCTGAGATGAAGATTTTCTTTCCTATGGTAAAAGCTCTGGGAATGGCCGATTCAATAAGATAGACCTCAGCTTTTTCGATGGAATCCACAAAAGATCTAATCCAAGGAAATAGTTTTTCCGCTCTCATAGCGCTGTATTTTTTTGTGAGATATTTTTGATAAATGGGAACCAGAAACACTAGTGCTGCAAAAAGGGCTATTAGATATGTTACATATATCTTCAGCAAACTATAATCACAGCGCATAGAACCCACTACAAGGGGTACGTTCACCAGGGCTGTGATGTTACTGAACCAGAACATTTTCACTCTGGTATGAGGATTACCAACACGTCGAAAAATTATCATGGAGAGTATCACTATAGCCCCGATTAATCCAACAGGGTACAGAGTATTGGAAAGTTTGAGACAAGCTACAACACAAGTTAGGTTTTCACTCACCTAGATCCCCTTATTTTCTTGTAGAAATTATCAACAACTATTTCACCAAAGGTTTCTATAAGATTGCTGAGTATACGGTCAGTAACCGACTCTGCAAATTCATCTTTAGAGATGGCGGGAGAATAGACGTACTTAAATCTGGTTCCCTCTTTTACAGAAGTTCTACCCACATATCCCGTCTTCACTAACCTATCCAGTGTACCTCCTACACTTGAGAGGCTTACATTTAATTCCTTGCTGATTTGAGAAGTGGTCATCTTTCCCCTTTCCCACAGCAATTCCATTATTCTTGCCTCTAGGGGGGAGAAAAACTGTTCAAGGCCCTCATTGGCGACATCCAGGCGAAGTTGTTTGACCATAGTACTTCCTCTATTGAATGTGGTATATAACCATATTGTTGACAGAATTAACAATTTATAATGTACAAGAGTTACAATATTGTCAACGTTAGTTGACAAACAGTAAACGAAGTTTACAATATTGTCAACGTTAGTTGACAAACAGTAAACCAATGGTTTACAATAATATTAACCTTGTGACAAATTATAAGTCGTGGACTTAATGTTCTTGACGGATTGATTGGGATTAATGGCCATTACACTAACTTCATCTAAACCTTTGCATTCAAAAGAGGGTTACTTCTTGCTTCTCCATACCCTTGGGTAAACGCCTCGTTCCATCACAACTCGCTCAGAAATTACGGCCATACCTTCTTTCAGACTGACTAATTCTTCAGCAGAGTGTAAGGCTACTCCCCAGGCTACTGCTTCGTTTTTGAGGGTAAAAACTCCAACCAGACCTCCTTTCTTAACACACTCCTCTACGTATGCAATCCCCTTTACAGTAAGACCGGCACCATGACAGATTGCATCTACGGCGGAATCCTTAATAACAATTTTTGGTAAATCAACCATTACTTTCTCCATTGGCTGGATTATTTCTCTAAGATATCTTTCTTCTCCTTCTTCTTTGTACAGATGATACGCATCCTTCAGATCTTGAAGAAGAAAAGAATCTCCTTCAGTAAAAACTCCACTTCTAATTCTCCTTAACTCCTGCATGTGAGCTCCACATCCAAGTACTTCTCCAATGTCATAACACAGCTTTCGGATGTATGTTCCTGCTTCACATAAGACTCTAAAAAGAACATCCCTTCCATCCACTTCTATGAGCTCTATCTCCTTGATATTTCTGACCCGCACTCTTCGCTTAACAGCAGACTTCAATGGAGGTCTCTGGTAAATTTTCCCAGTAAAGAGGTTTAACACATTCTCAATTTTTTTCTGGCTAACTGTCTCATGAAGCCTCATAACGCAGATATACTCTTTATCCGATCCCTGCATCAGCTTTGCCAGTTTGGTTGCCTCTCCAAGCAATACGGGCAACACTCCAGTAACCCTGGGATCGAGTGTTCCACTATGTCCCGTCTTTTCTATTTCCAGTATTTTTCGAATCCAAGAAACCACTTCATGACTTGTGGGCCCTGAAGGTTTATCGATGACAACAATTCCTTTCCTGATGTATTCTTCAATTGGTCGATTGAGTGGATAATATCCGTAATCCGGATTGGTTTCAGCTTTTTCCCGGACAAGAAATCTAGAGCTATTTTCTTTCATCATCCATGACCTTCAACGCACAGGTAATGATATCCACAACCTTTTCCGGAGGGAGCTTCCCAGAATTGATGGCAAGATCGTAAATAGAAAGGTCGTTAATATCTATTCCATAATATTTCTGATACCGTTCCATCTCTGATAATTCTCGTTTCCTTGTCAATCTCATGATCTCCCCCACCGGTTTTTTCTCACGCTCACTGATTCTCTGATATCTGATGGAGTCTCTTGCAAAAAGCCATACTTTCATGGTAGCATCTTCAATCATCCACCCACTCAACCTTCCTTCTATTACTCCCTTATCGATTTTGCTAGCAATCTCTCGCTGGGTTGAGTCTATCTTTCTATCGACATCTTCGTTTCTCTGAGCAAAAAGACTGAACTGCTCGAGGGTCATATTATGCTCCTTTGCCATCTTCCTGAAAATGTCTCCAGCTGAATAAAATTCAATTCCCAAACTATCGGCAAGGAGCCTCCCTGCAGTGGTGGTCCCGCTTCCTGGTAATCCACTTATCGTGATTTTCATTTTCCATATTCCACCCATGACCTGATAATATTCATGCCCCTCCTATATCGAGGACTTTTCTGATCATTTGACTAACTGGCATTGAAGCAAGGAAATACCAGATAAACCACCATTGAATCGGACCTACAATTTTTGTTTTAAGATCAATTGTTCCAGAAAAGGGCACTACGATTGAAAAATCATGACCCCCCATGTACATGTAAATCCACATGAAAAGAGGGACTGACAGAATGGCTATGTAAGCCATGGGTTTGAACTGCTGTTTTGAGACCTCTCCCTGGATCTGCATGATTTCTGCCCTCTCTTCCTCTAGTTTTTTCAGCTTATACTTGTTGTTTGTTTTCATAGCTTCCTTGTACTCTTTCTGAAACTCTCTCAGCCTTCCCTGTACTTTCCGCATCATTTCCCAGTTAATGGTATATTTCTGAATGAGGGCCGCATACAGTCCTGTTACAGTGGCCATGACGAAAATTGCCATGTAAAACGGAATTGCCTCTGCTAAAGGGGCAAAAATGAAATTAACAGCACTGGCAATGGAGCTCCTAAAACTTTCTCCTCCAAGCATGATTCCAAATAATAGTGAAAACCCGATTACAAGAGCTGCATTTTCCACAGTCTTTCTGAGCATTTTTTTTCACTCCAGTAATTTTAGAAATTGTTCTACAGCCTTTTCCAGTCCATTGTCATGATTTTTTATAATCTTTACTGTTGCTCCTGTATAAAAAGCATAACTCATGGCTATTGCTCTGTTAACTTCCTGATGGATTCGTATCGCATCGATACTTTCCATATCCCTGATTCTGGACTTATCTTTCAAGCGCCTCTGATATATCTCTTCTGGATCCGCCTCCACAAGGACGAACATTTTAGGCTCAAGCTCATCCAGCACCCATTTTGGTAATCCTGGCAGGTATCCTTTGGGAGTTTTAATAGTGCAATGAGTATCGACAAAAGTCACTTTTGCTTCAATCTGGCTGATCCTGACTGCAGCAATGTTCTGAATTTTCTTCTGAATATCTGGAGGTAGAACACGCATTTCATCTCTGTGTTTGACATATCCTTCATCCATTGCTACTGATAGCATAACATCTCCATAATTCACTAGAACATATTCCTCGGATCCGTCCGTTTCCATAACTTTTTTCAGCACAGTGGAGCTCCCCACTCCTGGAATACCTGTTACAACAACAACATTTCTCATCATTCAGCCCCCAGAAACTTCCTGACCATGGGATGCATTTCCATAGCCTGCTCTTTGGCCAGATCTTCATACAGTCTGTACATGATACTGACTGTCAGTAACAATCCAGTTCCAGATGTCTGGCCGATAGTACCGAGAAGACTTGCTATAAGGGTCAGGAGACCTATAATTGCGCCACCAATAACGGTAACCTTCGGTATGTACCTTTTGAAAAACCTCTCTAACACAGCCGGATCCCTTCTGAATCCCGGGATCTGCATGCCAGAACTTTGAACCTGCCTTGCTACAGCTCTTGGACCCATACCACTGGTTTCTGTCCAGAAAACCGCAAAAATGATCCCTCCAATTACAAGAATCAAAGCATCCAGAGTTACATGAACTCCAATTTGCCAAATAGCAATGTCAGGATGGGTTTCCCTCACCAGCGAGGGGATCCAGTCAAATGGCCCTCTCAGTGGAGATAAGTAATACATCAATCCAGATACAGGTCTGTTTCCTTCAAACTCCCCGAATATGGTTATGCCTTTTCTAGCCAGGATGAGTCCCATCATCTGGACATTGGCCTGGAGAGCCCTTACAAATATCATGGGTAAAACACTGGCATAAATCAATTTTATAGGGAACCGGCCTCGAGCGCCTCTAACAAGGGCATGAGAGAGAGGTACCTCCACTCTGGTGCTTTCTGCATACACCACTATTATGAATATCAGTGCGGTGGAGATTAAAGCCAGGACGCCTCCATTAATGAGTAAAAATCTGAGACCCGGAGCACTCAATAATTGGGCTGCATCCATGTTTTGGGCAATCCACACCCATCGTGGAATTATACCAATAGGTATGTTTTGCATATCCGGCTTCCAGTTAAACAGACCCGTTATAAGTGCCTGCGAGATGCCTGCTACTATAAAAAGACTCACACCAGACCCTATACCCCATTTGGATACCACTTCATCCATATACAGAATAAGTATCCCACCAACAATAAGCTGGAGGATTAACATCAATGTAATAACATTCAAACTAACTCCCAGACTGGCAGCGAGTTTTGGGTCTGGATTCATGAAGCCGCCCAATACTTGTGGAAGGCTTTCTACAATTATCATCACAAATACAAGGAATTTTTGTGTATCTTGAAAAAGCCTCTGGTCTTCAGGCTTGCTCAAATCGAGTCTTATCACTCCTGCACCAACCAGCAACTGAAGAATGATGGATGCTGTTACGATGGGGCCTATACCAAGAGCTATAATTGAGCCCGACTGCCCTGCAAAAAAGGCTCTGTACTGCTCAAAAAGATCGATTGAATCTGGAGAAAGGCCAAAAAGAGGAACATTACTTAACACGAAATATAATACCAGGACAACAACTGTCCACATGAATTTTTCTCTAAAAGGTATATGTTTCCCGGGCCTTTTTACTGTTGGGATTCGCTCAAAATACGGCTGGAGTGATCTTAAAAGGGTTGCATCCATACCGTTCACCATCAGACTATTTCAACTTTTCCTCCAGCTTCTTCAATCTTTGTAATAGCCCGGGATGTGGCATATCCAACTTTCACATTTATTGGGGAAGTTACCTTTCCCTTTCCCAGCAGCTTATCGAATCCAGCTGATGTAAGATTTACCGTAACCGCATCCCCCTCTCTGCTTGCATAGCCTGCCTTGATCAATTCTTCTAGATTCTCTTCCAGTTCTCCCACATTTATCTCTCTGAATGACTCCACCACCACCAAAGGCCTCGAAAATCCTTTTTTACCAAACCGCCTGCCCATAAGAATCTCTCGAATATAATGATGTTTATGGCTTCCTGCTCTACCAACACCCCCTCTGCTACCTTTTCCCCGACGCTTCTTTTTACCACCACCGCCACAAGTCTTGGAACCTCTGATCTTTTTCACTCTCTTTTTAGGCATCCCTATCACCTCATTTTATTCAACAATCCTGAAATTTCCTTCCCATGATAGCCAAGTTCTCCACCGTAACCATAATGTCTCTTGATTCCTCTGTGGCCTTTGCGTGGAGGATGTAACCTGAACACAGGTTTCAGCTCAGGTAAATCTGTAAGATTTGCTTTTCCTTCAACCACAGCCTTTGCAAATTCTTCTATTGACTTAAAAGAAGTATGTTTGCTGACATACTCATCTGTTAGGCGAATATTTCCTGTCAGCCTTCCCCTATTCTTTAAAAGTAATGCTAGATCTTCGGCCTCAATCTCTCCAAAAGCCACATAATCTTTGACTTTCTGCAACATGCCTCGATTTTCGGGAGTGTCTTTAATAACTACACAGTGATTAACTCTATGAAGACGCATCATTCCCAAGGTGTCTTTTATTTCTCGTCTAACACCTACACTTCCCCTCAACCTCACCACAGCAAACAAGCCCATTTACCTCACCTTCGTATACATGGTTGCCTTGAGGGCCTCGAAGGTTGCTCTGGCAAAATTCATTGTGGTTCTCGTGTTACCTTTGGTAAAGGTCCATACATCCCGAATTCCTGCCAGTTCAAGAACCTTTTTAGCCACTTCTCCGGCGACAAGACCAAGACCTTTAGGGGCTGGATATAAAGTTACCTTTACACTCCCGGATTCACCGTATGCCCGGAAAGGCACAGAATGTGGATTGCCACATCCACATTCCCAGCTCCCACATCCCCTTTTCACTTTGAAGATGTTAAGCTTGGCGTCAATAATTCCTTTTCGAATGGCCGGACCTACTTGAGTATCTTTGCCCAATCCAACACCTACAAAGCCATTTCTATCTCCCACCACGACTGTGGTTCTGAACTTAACTCTTCGCCCAGAATCAGTCATTCTCTGAACCATATTGATATCCAACACCTCATCTTCCAGATCGGGCAATAGGACATCCACTATTTGTGGCTCCTTAAGTGGTAGTCCAGATGCTATAACTTCATCCATGGAAGTTATTTGCCCGTCTACCACAAGTCTCCCAAGTCTGGTTTTAGGCTCCCATTCTTCTACACTCGTGACCATACTATCTCCCCAGTATCTTCGCCTTTATCTCATCAACATGAGATGGGTAATTTGAAGGATTAAATCCGAGTTTCTCTGCCTGTGTAAATCTATCCTTACTGCTTTCATAATAATCAACTATATGCTTACCGGTAAGTCTATATTCATCAGGAAATACCTCTGAATCATGAGGAATCTCAAATCCAGATTCAACCACGCCTTTAAGAAATGCAAACACTCTAGAACCTCTTGTAGGAGTTCTCAAACCTATGTCAAAAATACCTTCTTCATAGCCCTTTTCAATACATTTTTTCCCAAAAAGGATGCCGGTCAGGTAACATGCAGGAGTGTTATTTAGATTGCCCATATATCCTTCTTTTCTCAGGTGCTCTGATGTTATCATCACCTCTACTTTATCACCATCGGGGTCATACTCAATAAGCTGAGCAATAACTCTGGTATTGGTTATTCGAACAACAACTCGAGGTTTTCTGGATTTGAGTAACTTCAACCTCTTCCTGTAATCTGTCTTTCCTTCTCTTCTTCTTCTGTAAGGCACTTTGTATCTTGGACCTTTAGCCATCCTCTTCACCTCTTATATCCATGAGCTTCAATATATGCTTCCAAATGGGCCACATTTCTGAATTCTCCGCCTTTCGCTTTTCGGTACAGCATTCTATAAGTCTGTCTGTCTATCTCTCCACTCTCTTTCAGCTCTCTCAACCGTCTTCTGAGAGCTCTGATTCGCTTCATCCAATGTTCTTTTCGTCCTTCTCGTGCTCCAGCCCGGCCTTTTCTGCTTCCATGGCCTCTTCTTCTGCCAGCCTTTTTCTTCAAATAACGAACCCGTGCCCGTACCCTACTAGTACCTTTTACAGGCTTTCTCTTTATCACTCCTGATTGAATCAGTTCCCTGATATCATCTTTTGTTATGGCATTGGCCACATCTTCTATCGCAGCTGGATCTATCCAGACCCTTCCTTTTCCAACTTGCAATACCTGAGCAGCGATTTTTTTCTGCAATCTGAGGTTCATTTAACCCACCTTTGCTGGATTCAATACTCTGAATCCCTTCTCTTCTGCAACAGCCTCTATTTCAAGTCGTTTTTTCAAACCAACAGTCCTTCCAATACGGATGGCATGTTTACTTGGATCGAGGTTTTCTATTTCTTTAGGAGTGTGAACAAGTTTTTCAATAAATCCTGAGGGGTGATATCCTCTCACCAAGGAAGGAGACGCGTATCCTATACACACAACAGCCCCTTTACCTTTGATTTTCTTTCTGAGCTTGCTATGGCGGCCTCTTGGTCGTCTCCAGTTATCATCAAGCCTTTTTTTCTTATGAGCATCATGCCTCCTGAAATAGGGTTTCCGGGATTTCTGTGCTTTTCGAACATTCAGGAGCCTTTTCTCTTCCTCTGTCAGTGATGGGATAACCTTTACACGTTCTTTCTTTTCTTCCTCAATCTCTTCTTCAATCTCTTCTTCTTCCACCACTGCATCTTCCAGTTCCACTTCCTCAACTGGTTCTTCCACCAGTCTCTCCACTTCTTCCTTGATTTTATGGGCCAGTTTCTCCCCGATACCTTCAACAGCCACAAGATCTTCTACTGAAGCTTTTTTCAAATCATCAACTGTTGTGAAGCCTGCTTCTACAAGCTTCTCAGCCGTTTTTTTCCCTACTCCTTTAATATCTGTCAGTTCCATTTTTCATCCCTCAGGGTTTCTCCACTATATATATCCCATCCTGAAATACTCTAATGTCGTATCCTCTCACCCTGGTGGACTGCTCAATATTGGCTGCAGTCTGACCACAATCTTCTTTGTTCACCCCTGATATGATTAACTGATCTCCCTTTATCTCAACCTTGGTCTGACCAACAATTCTGGCTTTCCTAGGGTACTTTTCACCCAGGAAATTCTCTATAACAACTTCATTACCCTGGACTTTAACCCGTATCGGAAAATGAGAATAAACCACTTTCATCTTGTACTCAAATCCTTCAGTAACTCCCCGGATCATGTTCTTTATGTGCCCTGCAATGGTTCCCACCATAGCTTTCTGTCGGGCCCGTTTCATATCACTGTACACTACCACAGCCCCATCATCCTTTTTAATTCTCACACCAGGAAAGGTCAGCTTCCGCTCAAGGAGCCCTTTGGGTCCCTGAACCCTAACTGTCTCGTTAATTTCCACTGTGACTCCCTCTGGGATGTCCAATTTTATCGCATGGACATGTTCTCGAGTTTCTTTTTGCATTTCCAATCCCTCAGATCTGACATTCATTCAATTTAATACACATACGCAAGGAGTACTCCGCCAATATTCCGCTCCAGAGCCTCCTGTTGACTCATGACACCCTGAGTGGTCGAGACGATTATAATGCCGAAGTTTTTAGCAGGCAAAAACCTCTTCTCCCACTTTTCAAATTCTGTTCTCTTTACAGAGAACCTTGGTCGTATAACACCACAGCTATTGATCTTACCAGACAATTTCACTCTATATATTCCTGCCCGATTATCATCAATAAACTCAAATTCTTCAATATATCCATGATCTTTCATAACTTTCAGTACATTGCCTATGACCTTGGATGCTGGTTTAATGGTGCATTCTACTTTCCCTACCATCTCAGCATTCTTCAGCGTTGTCATGGCATCTGCAAGGGGATCTACAAGGCTCATAACCATCACCAGTATTTTTTAAAGCCCAAATCTTTAGCTATTTCTCTGAAGCACTGTCTACAAAGATATAAGCCATATTTCCTTACAAGTCCTCTTTTCCGACCACACCGTCTGCACTCATTGGCTCCTCTTCCAAACTTCTTTTCCATTACTCCACCACCACTCCGAACTTCTCTTTCAGATGGTTTACCGTATCCTCTTTTGTGATACGATGAGCTGGACCAATTTTCGCCCGGGCTCTCTTTCGCTCCTTTACTCTATACCCTCTGCGCTTGAATACCACATTCACATCCATCCCATAAATCCCAATTTCAGGATTATAATCAACTCCGGGAAAATCTATATGTTCTCTTATTCCAAATGAGAGAGAGCCTTCACCAATCTGCCGAATATCAAGAGATTTTTCTATGACTTCAAAAGCTTTTTTAAGGAATTCCTCTGCTTTCTCTCCTCTGAGAGTGACTTTACACCCTATAGCTTCACCTTTTTTGATTCCAAATGTCTGATTAGTTCTCTTTGCATAAGTTGTAATAGCCCTGTTACCTGTAAGCATTTCAAGGACTTTCATGGCTTTCTTCTGCCTCTCTCCACTTTCACCTACACCAATGTTTACAACTACTTTGTCAATCAACAGCTCTCTCATGTCCATCTCAGACACCTATATCAATTACCGGCTTATCTTTCCCCACCACAAACACATAATCCTCTATGGTGGTAAAATCATATTTCCCTTCTATCTCAACCAGATTTGGATGAGAGCTTCTCACAACCTTTATTCTTTTAATAACACCTACCTCTCCAGCATGCTCTCCACCTGTAATCATTGCAAGAGAGCCTTCTTCATATTTGAGATGTTCTTTGATCTTCTTGTCAGGTATACTCAAAAGAAGAGAGTCTTTTGCCTTGTAAGTGTTATCTCCAATAATATTGGTCCCATCAAATAGATTGAGCTGGATCTTTCCTCCTTTGACCATGGTTTTATTATCTATCCTGTAAAGCTTTACATCGGCATCATCCACTTCAATAGTGGTGAACCTGCCTTTTTCATCAAACACCACTCTGAAATTCGCTTCCATATCCGGGATGGAGATTACATCGAAAAGCCCTACTGGAAATTTGTAGTTTTTCCTCGGCACACCGTCTACCAGTATTTTTCCGGCCCCTATCACATATCTGCTTTCTTTTGCATTGTCCACTAATCCCAGAATATCTCTGAGAACTACCAGGAGAGGGATACCTTCTCTGTGTGGTCCAGGAGACGACTTAACTACCCATGTGTAGCTTTTTCTTGGGATCTTCAATCTTTTCGATGCCGATAACCTTTTTTGCTGTTTACTCATCTGAATCTACCTCATTTCCTTTCGATTATCTCCAGTCGATGTTTATCTTCCAAGTTCAGTTTAGTAATCATGACATTGGATGGGTGAACTGGTCTGGGCACTTCAGTCCCATCTGCCTTTGCCACAGAAACTCCTTCTACGTGGATTACTAGGTGTTTCATATCTACTTTTTCAACTTTTCCTTCAGTGCCCTTGTGACTTCCTCTAAGGATTTTTACCGTATCACCCTTCACTACCCTCACAGCCCTTTTTCCATATTTTTTTCTAAGGCTCGGTGATAAAGTTGCTTTCAGGAATTTATGCCTCTCATGCAACCTAGCTTTATACAGTTTCTTTCTCTGTTTTCTTGGTTGCCTGCTTACCATTTTTTACACCTCACACCAGTATGGTTGCAATGGATGCAATTTTCATAAAGCGCTCTGCTGCTTCTCTCGCTACTGGTCCCCTTATTTCACTTCCCTTTGGAATTCCTTCTGCATCAGTTATTACTGCTGCATTATCTTCAAATTTCACTCTCGTTCCATCTGGTCTTCGTAATTCCTTTCTTTGCCTGATTATTACAGCATGATGAATCTGTTTCCGCATATCTGGAGAGCCTTTTTTCACCGTTACGACCACGATGTCTCCTACTCCAGCAGCAGGATATCTCCTCTTAACACCCTTATAACCCTTAACAGCAATTATTTCCAGTATCCTTGCTCCTGAGTTGTCTGCACACACCAACCGTGCACCCACAGGTAAAGGTCTGGGAATACTGGATGAGATGGCTTTCATTTAACTCACCTTCTCCACGATTACAAAGGATTTGGTTTTACTGAGAGGCCGACATTCTGCTATTTTTACCACATCTCCGGGCATTGCATTTATACACGGAGGGTTATGAACGTGAATTTTAGTAGTTTTTCTTTCATATCTCTCATATTTGGGGTTCTTTTTCAATTTTTCTCTCTTCACCACAGCAGTCTGCTCGTAAGATGTTACCACTATTCCCTCTATAACCTGACCTCTCACTGGCAGACTGCCATGAAACGGGCATTTCTTATCGTTACACTCATTTTCTGGTGGGTTCACGTCAAGTCCAATATCTCTTGCCAATTTCATCACCTTTTCCATCTCTTCAACATCTGTAACCCTTTTTTTACTCTATCATCAGGTCTGAAAGCTATAAGATCTCCTTTAACCCTCACAGGAGTTCCATGGAATTTAAAAAGAAATACATTGTTTCGTTTCTGAATCCTTTTTTCTCCTTTTTCTGTTTTCACTACGATGGTGTTCTGGGTTTCATCCACCACTTTTCCTCGAATACCTTTTGTGTATTTGTTTGGGCTTTCCACTACTTCCACATCCAGACCAATAACCTCATGAGCAACGATATACTCAGGTTTTATCCTTGTGGTGATCATTTTTCTCCTCTCTCCTCAGCTATAACGGTTTTTAGCCTGGCGATAGCCCTTCGAAGCTCTCTAACTTTACCTGGATTTTCAAGGGCACCTCCTGAGCGTATCAAACTTCTATCTCCTATCAACTCATTTTCAAGCTCCTTGAGCTTTTTCTTCCTTTCTTCCGGTTTCATTTTCCGGATCTCACTGACTCTCAGTATCGCCATCCTCATCACCTGATATTTCTTCTTTTACCTCTTTTTTCTGTGCCGCCTCTGCCTTTACAGACTTCTTTTCGTCTACTTTTTCCTTTTCGGTATCTTCCTGGGATGGTTCAACAGTTTCAACAGTTTCAACAGTTTCCTTTGTTTTTTCAGTTTCTTCTTCTTTTTTAACATCCATTATCTCAAAGCTATCGGGCAACTCGGCATCAGGCGGGATTATCCTTACTTTTACGCCAAGAGCGCCCAGTTTCTTAATTGCGATTGCATAACCTTCAAGAACTATATCCTCTGCTGGCTGCCCGGCATGCTTCATTTTACCAGCAATCATCTTCTCCGTTCTGGATCTCGGGCCTGTTAACTTTCCACTGATTATAATCTCGCACCCGAGAGCACCAGCAGCCATAATTCTGTTGAGGACTGTATGTCCAGCCCTTCTAAAATACCAACCCCTCTCAAGGGCTCTGGCAAGATTCGAGGCCATCAGCTGGGGATTCAGATCTGGATTGTCAATTTCTCTAACATCTATTTGAGGATTATCCATCCCATAAACTTCTTCGAGATCTCTCGTGAGTTTTTTAATTCGCCTTCCTCCTCTACCAATGATTAAGCCAGGTCTCTCCGCATATACGATTACCTGAGTTCCCAAGGGGGTTCTGTTGATCTGAACTCCACCAAATCCTGCTGAATCCAGCTCTTTTGCAAGATACTCTTTCACCTGAACTCTTTTCAAGCTGTCCTCCACGAACTTTCTCTCCACAGCCATTATCGCACCTCTTCTATAACGAGTTCAACTGTAGTTAAGGTATTATTTTTTGGAGTAGCTCTTCCATAGGCCCTCGGCATAATACCCTGGATGACGCGGCCTTTCTTCGCCTGTATGTGTGTGATGACCATCTCTTCTGGATCCAGTCCTTTGTATTCGGCATTTCCTTCTGCATTCTGTATAACTTTAAGTATAGCTCTGGCAGCCTTTTTAGGGTATCTACCGGCATACCATCCATTAAGACCTCTTCTATGCCCTACATCTCTCTTGTATTTCTTGAATGGTACTGCTCGCTTCATAGCCATAACATCTTCCAGATACTCCTTTGCTTCTGGCACCTTTTTACCTTTAAGGGCTCTACAGATCTCCACTGCATGCTTGAAAGATATGTCCATCTCATATCCCATTGCCCTAGCAGTTCTTTCCGGTTCCGGTTGAATTGAATATTCTATTTTAGCCATACCACTCACTTCAGAGGCACGTATTTACTGGATCTGGTAGCACCAACACCCGGTCCAGAATGTTTGATAAATTTCCTTGTCAACGCAAATTCACCCAAATAATGACCCACCATTTCGGGTTTAATCTCAACTCTCTCGAAATACCGCCCATTATGAATCTCGATTACTTTCCCTATCATCTCAGGAAGTACAATCATATCTCTCAGATGTGTTCTAGCAGTTCCTTTCTTTCTCAATACTCTGAGCAATTTCTCTTCTTCACTTCTCAATCCCCTTTTGAGCTTTCTTCGAATTCTTGAAGGAAACAGATTGGCCAACTCCTCAGTGGATAGCTTTTGCAATTCCTCTATAGGCTTCCCACGATATCGGAAATCCTTCCTTCTCTGAACCTTAACTCTTTTTTTGGCCACCATGATCACCTCTTACCCGTCTTTCTGGCTGCGATGCTTCCAACTTTTCTACCAGGAGGGGCGCCTCTACCAACGGTTTTTGGCCTTCCGGGATGCTGATGGTTTCCCCCTCCGAAGGGGTGATCTACCACATTCATGGCCACACCCCTTACTCTCGGATATTTTGCTGCTCTAGCTTTCATTTTGTGATATTTCTTACCAGCTTTCACGAAAGGTTTATCCGTTCTCCCACCTCCAGCAACCACACCTATTGTGGCCCTGCATCTTGGATTGAACCACTTCAATTCACCACTTGGCATTTGAAGGAGGGTTTTTCCCACATCATGGGCTATCAAAATTGCATACACTCCAGAGGCTCTGGCAAATTTCCCTCCATCACCGGGCTTGGACTCTACATTGCATACGGGAGTTCCTTCAGGGATGTGGGCCAGCGGGAGGGTATTGCCCGGTCTGATCTCTGCCTCTATTCCACATTCGATAATATCTCCAACTGCCACTCCTTCAGGGATCAGTATAAGCCTCTCTTCACCATTATCCAGCTTAACCTGTGCAATAGGGGCACTTCTAGCAGGATCATGGATGATATCAATTACTTCTGCGGTGACAATTTGATCATCATCAAACTTAATATGCTTGAGATCTGCCTTGTACTTATGAGAAGGTGCCCTATACGTGGGCGTTCCTTTTCCTCTGTTTTGAGATATCAGTCTTTTTCCCATCCAACCACCTCAGTACACTCCGAGGGATGATAGAATCTCTTCTGCTGAATACTCATCACTCAATTTGATGTATGCTTTTTTTTCACCCTGCGGAGTTATACTTACTCTCACTTTCACAACTTCCACTCCAAATCGTTTCTCCATTTCTTCTTTTATGTCCTGTTTACTTGCTCCGATATCCACTATTGCATGAAGTATATTGCTTGTCAGCTGAGCAGTACTCTTTTCAGTCACAAGGAAGCTTTTTATTATCATGGCCATTCCTCCAGATGCACGATGGCTCCCTCAGTCCAGATGGTCAGTCTGCCTGGATGGGTTCCGGGGGCAAGCAATTCGGCATTTAAGTCCTTGACCTTTACCACATCCACTCCTGACAAGTTCCTTGCAGCAAGATTGACATTTTTATTTTCTTTGACCACAATAAGGAGGCTCTTTCTATTTTTGTAACGCCTTCCCCTCATCTTCCCTTTTCCTGCCCTTACCCGTTTACTGTTCTTTGCCTTTATCACGTCTTGGTAAACTCCTATAGCATTCAAAACTTCCACCATATCTCTAGATCGTGAAATACCCTCAAATTCATCTACCACAATTTTGGGAAGTTCTCCCTCGAAAATATGGCCTCTTGCAGCCACAATATCAGCTCTAGCAGTAGCAGCTATGGCAGATCTGAGAGCTTTTCTCTTTTCTTTTTTGTTGATCTTCTCTGCATATTTTCTTTCCACTCTCGGCGGATGAGCTCTTCTTCCTCCTACAGCCTGTGGCACAATGGCAGCTCGACGACCTGTAGAAATTCGTGGAACCCTCGCAACTCCATGGCCAGGACCCCAGTTTTCAGCTGAAGAGTCCATTCCGGCATAAGGTCTAACGCCATATGGCTGTCGCCTGTGAGATTGTATGGCAAGAACGGCCTTTTTTATCAGATCTACTCTTAATTCTTCCCTAAACACTTCAGGAAGCTCAATTTCCTTCTCCTTCTTTCCTTCCAGATTGAGTACCGTAGCCATGATCATACACCCTGCTTCGAGGCCTTACTAACATAAACCAGATTGGGCTTGGTCTCAAATTCGCCATGTGGTCGTATCGGATCTCTTATCCTAACCAGTCTCTTTATCGGGCCTGGAATAGAACCTTCAATCAGACAGTATTCATTCCTGACGACTCCATAATGAAGGAATCCTCCTTGTGGGGTTATTTCCTCTCCATTATCCCCTATGGTAAGAATTCGCTTGTTATATTCAGTTCTCTGGTGATATCCCATTTGGCCTGTTTGAGGGACGGTCCATCTCACTCTATGGGGTGTCCATGGACCCAGATTGCCTATTCTACGATGCTTGCTAGATCTTGCATGTTTGGCATCAAGAGTTATAACACCCCATCGTTTCACCGGGCCTTGAGTGCCCTTACCCTTAGTTACTGCCACAACATCAACAAGTTTTCCTTCAGAAAAAACATCTCCCATTCTGACTTCTTTGCCAAGCTGTTCAACCGCATATTCAAGGATAGATGATGTGTCAGAACCTCCAACTTTGTTTTCCATAATTTCTGGAGTTTTCTTAGGCACACCTGTTACACGGTACGGCTGGGTATAGGTCACCAGCCTGACCTCGACGATGTCATCCTGATTTTTCAAACTTTCAATATTTTCCTTTATATTCGACTCAGGCTTATATTTTGATATTTTGCAACCTTTTCTTCTTTCGAGTTCCTCATCCAGATTTTCAGCCCACTGTTCATAAGCGATCTGCAATCCATAGGTAGTTTTTCGATAAACTCGTACCCCAGCTACTTTCAGTGGTGGTGTTTCAATAACAGTCACTGGGACGGATATTTCCATTCCCTCTGTAGGGCTATTGGGTCTATCGTCAATTATTATACAGTGGGTCATACCAACTTTATAGCCGGCAAATCCCTGAAGTCTCGGCTCTCCTGAATACTCAGGCCAGCTTCTAATTCTCGGAACCTCTGATTTTGCTCTTTTTCTCGGGCTAAATGCCAGCGAACCCCTTCTTGGCCTGTGACTTTTCATCCTACCACCTTAATGAAATTAATTATAGCGAGAGTGGCAAAGATAGCCTCCTCTGTTCTCACACTTTCTGTCCCCTGTTCAGGAACGAAATTCCAACATGTTCCATTCAGTTCGACTTTTTCCTGCTTTGCCATATCAAATACTCCTTTTCTGGCAGAGCCAAATATCACACATATCTCATCTCTCGACTGGATATACCTCTTTATCCCCTGCGGATCCGCATAGGGACATTTTCTGGAGGTTATCAGCAGATCCTTCTGGACAAGCTCTCTCAGCTTGACCTCTTTTACCCGGTATCCCCACACTTCCGGTTTTTCAACCGGTTCCACTTCCAACGGTTTCTTCGAACAGACCCTGACGGTCACACGTCCCTCAGCTTTACCATTTTTGAGGAGGGCAAGGCGTCCAACACCTATATCTACCCAAACGCGACCGTCAGGCCCTACCTTTCTTACCACGCCTTCCCTGATTTCACCAGTGGAAAGGCTTTCTACACTGGAACCTACCGGATGGTGAGGGGTCCTCAGGGGTGGGATAACACCCACATATTTTAAGGTTTCCCTTTTTGGTATCAGTATTTTCCGGAGATACTGCGGAGTTTCCGCATACTCCAGTAACTCCCTGAGGAGAGTGCTTTCATCCACTTCGGAGTCCTCATATATAAATATTTCACTCACCTTAAACACTGATGCAGCCCTGGCCAGCATACCGGCTTTGTATGTTTTTATCTTCATGTCCCGGGTTTCGGCCAGATAGGAGGAAGGCACGGCAATGGAGAGTTTCATGATACTCTGAAGGGTTGACAGATTTGTATAAATAGATTTAGGTCGAAAATTTAAAAGCAATGCCTCAAACCAATAGAAATGAATATACCTGCTGATCTGGTTTAACTTTCAAATGTGTATTTATTGAAATATTAAAAATAAAAAGGCAATACCATTTCATAATATACTAGGCGTGATAAAGGAGCAAATTCAAACAATAACCATTCGAAATGGAATTCTATTAGTCCATAATCTAGCTTGAAAATCACATATTCAGGATAGTTCTATTGCGACCAACCTTCAGAATGTGTCCTTATCTCCTTAAAAAATCATCCAACGTTGTTTGTTCCTTAATATCTATATATGGAGCGACTTTTTTCACATGTACACCAATACGTTTTAACTCTTTTACTCCAATTTTACTTCCTTTTCGCAATTCCAGTATCTTTTTAGCTTTTTGGGGACCAATATCAGGAATCCTCAAGATTTCTTCGAGTGAAGCAGAGTTTATATCCACATTGTTGAGGAATTTTTCCGCCAGTACTTTTTTTGGATCATTTCGAGGTAGATTTCCCTCCTCATCCACGATACTGGATATCTCCTTTAAATCAAATCCATACACCTTGTAAAGCCTATCCACTCTGTAAAGATTGATTACTCTCTGCTTATTTTCTGGATGCTTATGTTCGAGCGGTGTGCCTTTCAAGGGCATGAACCCAGAATAATAGACTCTCTGTAACCCATATAAAGAATAACTCTTTTTCATAGCTTTAAGAATCTCAAGGTCTGTTTCACTGCCTGCTCCAACAACCATCTGAGTGGTTGTGCTTTTTTTATTATTATGATGGTTGTTCCAATTTCTAATCGCTTTGGAGATCCACTTCCGTCTCCGTAGAATATCATAACTGTAATCCTTACAAGAGGATAACTCGGCTAATCTTGATTTTGATGGAGCTTCGATGTTGATGCTTACCCTGTTTGCAAGTTGAACGGCTCTTTCAACCTGATCCCTTTCTGAACCTGGAAGGACTTTGAGGTGAATGTACCCAGTAAAAAAGTAATTTTTCCGGAGAATTTCCACAGTTTCAAGCATTCTTTCCATGGTTGCTTCTTCATTCGACCCCATTCCGGAACTCAGGAATAAACCTGAGACCACTTTCCTTCTGTTTAAATACATAAAAACACTAGCAAGTTCTTCAGGAGTGAATGATAGCTTTGTCTTTGCTGATGGATTGAAGCAGTATTTGCAGTCAAAAGAACAGTGGTTGGTGAGCATGATTTTCAATAGCTTCAGCTTTCTATCTCCTTTAGCTTCAAAAATCCATTTTTCTGGATTAATTGCACAATTAGTTTGACATATGTCCAGTCTGGTTTGAGCAGAGAGAAATTTGACTTTATAGCCTATGGATGGCACAGAGATATCAGGGGTTCTCTTCACGGATTGTTTTTGTCTGTGGGGTGAAAGTAAAAAAGAGAGGATAGGATCAAGATGGTTTTATCTTTTCAATATAATCACAGGTATATTTTCATTGCTACTAATCTTACAAAAGGTTACAGTTTATTAAGCGTGTAAGGTGAGAGATTTGTGGCAGGTTTATTCTGCTATAGAACCGCTCTAGCATGTTTCACATAATTCATTTTACAAAATCAATTTTTGGTTATTGTTGTCTTTGAATTTTCTACAACAGTTTTGCCATCCGCCCGAAACTCTTTTCTAATGCGAGAGAGAACACTAATTTATCGGTTACTCTTACCACAATACTTCCAACACACCTGAAACAAAATACTTAAAAGTAGAATGAAGGTAGTTCAGAGGGTAGTAGAGAGCTTAAGTTTGCCCCAGTGGGGTAGCGGATATCCTGTGGGCCTGCGGAGCCCATGACCCGGGTTCAATTCCCGGCTGGGGCATTTGATTTTTTGTTCAATCTCTCTCATTTCCACTACAATCATTTTAACTCTCTAAATTTAAAATTATGAGAATTGATGAATGTAAAGCAAAGCAGATGGTGTTCCTCTAAATTGGATTGCATGTGAAGATTAAAAAAGTTAAATTCAGTGTTTTAATACTTAGTTTCTACTTTTAATAGAGCTACTTAATAAAGTCGACTTCAATGACGACCTCGGATTTTATCCCATCCCTCGCCCCCCTCCCCCTTCCACAATAATAGTCTAAATTCTAAAATCTATTAAATTTAAATACAAAAACACTCATGGGAGAAACGAGGCGAGTTGTTATGAGGTCTGTACATAATAAAAAACTAATAAGACATTCAACATTGATGTCGAATATACAAAAACTAAGTGAAATAACTGGCCATATCGTCAGAATGAAGAGTATGTAAAGCTGTAATTATCCACATACATGCTATGAGGCTATTTCTAAAGCACGCAACAAACAGGGTTTGTATATATCGTTCTGTGAAAGTTGCATTAGTGGTTGGAACTGTTCTTGCCTTAATAAACCATTATGATGCTCTATTTCACGGTACTTTAACTAACACAGACATTTTTCAGATTCTATTAACGTATCTGGTTCCATATGCTGTTTCAACTTTCGGCTCTGCATCAGAAGCTCGACATATTGAGTTAACACAACTTAGAAAAATTGAAAAAGAATTTAAAGAATTGAAGAGAATTGAGAGAGATTCACAAAAAAGAGAATAATGTTTACGTTGGATACTCTTAGGAACTGAGTGCCATTACTCATTCTCTCGTTAAAAGAAGCTCTTAACGGAGTTAAAACCTTACTTCCACAGCTTTATTCTATTCAAATTGAGATGAGATTAATTTCGGTTAAGAAATCTTATATGTCAGATAGACAATTATTTTTATGTATATATTTTAATACCATACAACTAACCCACACAAAAGGGACTGTCACTGCTCCAGTCAGTAGCATACTTTTCTAATCTATTAAACCCTAAAACAGTTTAAATTCTCATAACTGGTTTTGTCACATTATTTTTCTTATATTGGCATTCTCCTCGCTCAAACTTGTCCACTTCACCTCATATCCCATAGCCTGAAGGATGTCAGATCCTACTCCATACTTCTTTAGAATGGGGGTAATATCCGATAACCTTCTAGGATTAACCTCTTTTACCTCTTTTTTTAATCTCTCAAAAACCTCCTGTTTCACTGCATAACTTCCAGCAAGAATATATCTTTCAGGGATCTTTCTGGATATCTGGCTTACAGGAACTCTGTGGACTTTTGACAATTCCATCAGGTTGATAATATCTCCTTCAAATTCTATATCATCCACGTCTCCTTTCAAATAGTGATCTATTCTCTTTATGACCTTGTTATATGGTATTTTTTTGGAGAACATGATCACATCCTCTGATTCTCCCTCTCCATATTCCTCCCTCGCAATCACAATTATGGGCAAGTTGGCTTGGTGTATCTTTTTCAGCTTTTTTTTCAGATACTCATCAGTCCAGAAACCCACTATCTCCACATACACTTCTTTTTCTCCTGCTTTTATGAGAAAGTCTGGTATGAAGGCATATTTTCCTGATTTAATAACACCTGGCTCCCTTATTACTTCAACATCCATTATGGCTTTAATATTTCCAGCAAATTCCTTTTCAAGAGAGGAGTCATACTCTATCTTCTCTTCCTGTTCAGGGAATAGATTAGAGTATTCATTATCAACTTCCAGATGGTAAACTCTCTTTGTGTTGTCATCCAGAATGTCAGCCTTAATCCACCACTCCCCAGACTTAATGATGGATGGAATGAGTTTGGCCATAGAGACCCCATACTTCCTAGTCATTTTAAGAATGGATGCAACTCCTGTTATCTCCACTATTGTCTGCCCGTTCTTATTATAGAGATCATACATCAGCCCGAGCCACTTAATACGACGGAATACGTCCTTGTGGCCGGATGAAATCCAGAATGTCAGCCTTAAAGAGTTGAAGAGGGTGGTTTGAAGTAGAGAGAGGTTATAAAGTTTGATTAGCATCTCAGGAGATATGTATTTAACATCGGTAATAATGAACTCCTCTTCTTTGTCTGCAAACATGGCTTTTTCAATAATCTGGGGTGTGGTATTGAAATGCTCGGCTGCATATTCAATGGCCTGTTGTCGCTCTTTTTTTGTTGTCGTGTACCCTCTTTTGAATAGAAAAAGCCTAACTTCAGCCGGATCGGGAGAGTCGAACATACACGCCTTCTCACAGAATCTATCCATAATCCTGGCAAATCCTCTGACTTTCCTGTAATTTCTCGCATTTTCAAGGGATTTCAAAATCGATAGAACCAAACCATATTTCTTACCTTTTCCAGAAATGAATACCTCAATAACTCGCTCAGCCAGTGATATATATCTCTCATCAGCAAATTTTGGATAAATTTTCCCTTTTGATTTCCTCACTTCAAGGAGATCTTTTGGAAGCATGTCTCCTCCTCGATGTTTGTACCTCTCCTGTTTCCCTTGAAACAAGCTCATACAAAATGGCTTCATTCTTATCTTTGGATGGCCTCAGTATTCTACCAAGACGCTGAATGAACTCCCGTGCACTTCCACTTCCACTCATAATTATTCCGATATTTGCATCAGGAACGTCAATTCCCTCATCCAGCACCTGACTGCTTACAATTGCTTTGAAAATGCCTTTCTTAAAACCCTCAAGGATGGTTTGCCTTTCATCTTTTAAGGTGCGATGGGTTATCGGTGGAATGAGAAACAGCCTTGATATTTTGTAGACTAAATCATTATGCCTAGTGAATATGATTATCTTATTTTCTCTGTGGTTTTCCAGCAATTCTCTCAGCTTTATCAGCTTATTTCTTGAGTTGAGTGCTATCTTCCTCGCCTCATCCCAGGCTTTTAATGCTTCATAAGCCCTTGTATCGTATCCTGTGGCCATCACAACCTTATGAAAATCCTCAATACTTCTCAGAGTTAATCCTTTTCTCCTAATGTATTCTTTGAAAATTCTGGCTTTCGTTTCATACCTCTTCCTTTCTTCTTCCGTTAAAGGAAGGTATATTCTCTTCACTATATACCTTGCAAGATGTTTCCCGGCAAGATCCTCAGGCCTAAGCTCGAATATCTTACCTCCAACAAGCTCTGGCAGTAAAGAGTGGAGATTGTCTTCTCTCTCATAAGTTGCAGTTAAACCCAAACGATAAGGTGCTGCTGACATTTCTGCAATTTGTTTATAAGACTCGGATGGAAGATGATGTACCTCATCAAAGATGAGAAGCATGAACTTATTACCCAGCAATTCAGCATTTATGTAAGCTGAATCATAAGTTGAGACTGTGATAGGCTTGAGTTCTTTCTCTCTCCCTGAAAACTCCCCAATCCATTCCTCTCCAAATATAGATAGCTCCTCTTTCCACTGATCTACCAGATCTAAAGTTGGAACAACTATGAGAGTTGGAACGGACAGTTCCTCTATGATCTCCAAAGCAACATAAGTCTTTCCAGAGCCTGTTGGCAAGACTATACATCCTTTCTTATCCATCAACCATCTCTCAGCAGCTTGCTGCTGGTACTCTCTGAGCTCTATCTCAGCTTCAAAAAAGGGGCAGGGAATTAAATTCATAACTCCATCCACGTAATCGACTCTGGATTTATCCAAGTACCTTAATATATCTCTATATTTGAACGCCATGGCTCTGAGACAATCCGATCTTGAGTCATACGTAGCAAATGGGATGTGGACATCTCCTTTGATCGTTATTGTGCCCCTTTCATAGCTGAGCTTTGCTTTCATTCAGACCCTCATGCTTTAATTTTGAGTTTTATTTCATCTCAACTGGATTTCCAATTTTATGATAGAGGAATCCATTATGTTAATTCGGCTACTATCTTAAATATAAGTTTCAATTCTACTGGAGAATACATGTTTATAAGATGTCTATCTTCTCTTCATCTTCTCGAGGGGGTATTTTATCTAGCCTTGTCTCTTTTTCCTTGGTTTGATATAGGTCTATTGTAATCTCATATTAAACAAAGAAAAGTGCCAGTTCATAAATGATACGACGGGTGTATATTGAGAAGGGACGCCGAGGAAGGGCACCATTAATTTAATTATAGAATCCTAAAATTTATATACCTTCAAATCAAGTTAGAGATGATGGACATCCACCACTATGACAGGAGAGTGGAGAGAGAAGAGAGCCTGTTAGAGGAATCTGAAATACATGAGAGGGATAAAGAGCTCATTCTAAAGTTTGTTAAGTATTTGAGGGCTAAAGGAGTTGGTTCTGCCAGGATATCCAGGTATATGACAACTCTGAGGCTTGTGGCTCATATCAATAGCAAACCCTTCGATGAGTGGGATGAGGAGGACGTGGTTGATGTCCTTGCCGAGATCGAGTCCAGAGATTACAGCATTCACACCAAGAACGAATACCGAAAGGGATTGAGGAAGTTCTTCCGCTGGTTGAGAGGAGAGGCCTGGCCGGGTTTAAAGCTGCTAAGGGGAGAGAAAAAAGAGGATAGGAAGCCAGACACTCTCACCGAGGAGGAGATCATCGCCATGATCGAGGCTGCTGAGCATCCTAGAGATAAAGCCCTGATAGCGTTAGGCTATGAGGCTGGATTGAGGATAGGAGAGCTGGCAGGGCTGATGATCAGGGATATAACCTGGAACAAGGCTGGAGCAAAGATTAAGGTTAAAGGCAAGACGGGAGAGAGGGTTATTCCCATCGTTCTGACTGGCCCGTATCTGAGGAGATGGCTGGACATACATCCCGTTAAAGAGCCTGATAGCTATGTGTTCTGCAGTCTGAGCCAGAGGAACTTCGGCCAGCCATTGGAGTATCAGAGTTTGAGCAAGGTAATCAAGCAGGCTGCCTTAAAGGCAGGGATAAACAGGAGGGTTAATCCCCACATGCTGAGGCATTCTCGAGCTTCAATTCTTGCCAATCATTTAACTGAAGCGCAGATGTGTCACTACTTCGGCTGGGTGATGGGCAGTGAGATGCCCCGCATCTATGTGCATCTGTCGGGCAGGGACATCGATAATGCCGTCTATCGAATTTATGGAATGGGGGAGGAAGAGGAGAAAGAGGAGATGGTTAAACCCATCAAATGCCCGAGATGCGGGTATGTGAACGCTCCCACAGATAACTTCTGCGGGAGATGCGCTCTAATCCTGGACGAAGGGGAAAGGCTGAAGCTGGAGATGGAGGAGCCTAAAATCGCCAGGGAGTTAATGGCTCTCATCATGCAAGATCCTGCCTTGCTTGAGAGGTTGCAGAACATGATAGCTGTGGTTGAGAAGGTTAGGGAGAATCCAGAGTATATGGAGATACTGTTGCAGTTGAGTAAGGAAGCCTAGGTCGATCAGCTTGTTGGGGTGAGATGTCTTTTGAATGAAGGGGGTGTGTCCATCTCATTGGAGGTTGGCCTATAGGTACCCCCTAACCGCCATAGTGACTATGGCGGTTACCCCCCCACTACCCCTTTGGAAATTCTGATGGTTGTGGAGATACGCATTCTCCATTCTTTTTTCCTGAAATTGGTCGGAGAAATTGCTTATTTGAGATATGGAGTAGATTTTAAATTGGTAGTAGTAGTAGTTAAAAATTCAGTTGAGTTTGGTATGGTTGGTTAATATCTGGATTGGAAAACAGGGGTTTGAGGAGAGATTAGCCAGGAATAAACGGTTAGAATGAGAAGATTATGAAATTGTAAAAAATTAGTAGTAGTCGTAGTAGTAGTAATTGGTCTTGTTACCATAGTTGATATGTTTAATTCACAACAAAAGTTGAGAGGTATGCTCTAATAGACGATCGATAATTATCTGAACTTTTTTGGTTAAAGAGATGAACAGTTTATTTTTTAATCAAGCTATCAGAGTAACTCATAGTGGGAAGTATTTTTAAATAATTAGGGGATTAAATCTAATCGGTAATACTATGACTCTTAAAGTCTTGGTAGATATTGTTAATGATATAACAGAATTTATTGAGGAGCTTGAGAGGAGGAAGGAGGAACTTGAGGAGTTGAGAGATGAGCTTTTGATCTATGATGATGAAGAATTTATTGAGAGCATCAAAAGAGGATTAAAAGATCTGGATGAGGGCAAATTCAAGAGATGTGGAGACTTAAATGAGATAAAAGCTATTTTTGAAGAGTTATACCCTACAAGGCAGATTTCTTCGATGAGTTTCTTAAAATAGCAGAGAGACTTAAGAAAAAGGACTATACCACTTTTAAGAGATTACAATCAAAAGTTGAAGAGATTCTCGCCAATCCAGAACATTACAAACTAGGTACAAGACGAAGGGATCGAGAAGGGCACATCTCGGATCTTTCGTCATAATATTCAAAATCGAGGGAGATTACGTTAGATTCGTCACATTCAAGCATCATGATAGGGCTTATTAGTGATATCTCAGGGAGTAGGAAAATAACTTTAGAAGGGACTTTACTGGAAAAACAGAAAAGCCATATGGAACAACGATGGAGATATAGCCTATCTTTACGATTCAAAGGAGAATCTGATGGATGAATACTGCTGGTAAGATTTAATATCTTCAATTTTTTAATCGGTGATATGGGCAGCTTTAGCTATATAGGGCGAGCTCACATCGTCTCCATTGCTCCATTTCATTCCTTATGAGTTATAAGGGGAAAAATTTATATGAAATAATTGTTATAATAATAATAGTCGACCATTGTAGATAAGGCCAGTCTTTCTGCGATGGTTGATATCCTTCCATTTTTTAAAAATGGAAAGGGGCAGGATACAATGGATAATAGAAAAGAAGGAGAAATTAGTGAAGTTCTAACGAAGCGGTTTAAACTCCCGGGGGGGGGGGTAATGAGAATCTGGAAGAAGTCGATGAAAAAGTACTGGTAGGTCTGATCAAGAGAGCCTTGGAAATTGAGGAGAGAGATTCTCAAGTTGTGATGCAACTATATCTTGTAGAAGACGACCCTGAATGCAGGAAAATTCTTTATACGCTGCTCAGAGATTATGAATATCACAAGGCCATGCTCGCAGAAGTGGTGGAATGCTTCCATGTTGGAGCTCTTTCTATCATCGAAGTCAGGGATTACAACTTTAAAGATATGTTCTTCGACCAGAGGTATCTCACCTTAAAGAAAATCGAGACCCTGGCCAGAGACTTCTATAAAAGTCTTCTCGAGGATCTGAAAGCTGGAAAGATGGGTATAGAGGCCATGTGCGATGAACAGATAGGAGAGAAGCTGATCTCCACTCTCGAAACTCTGGTAGAATGGGAGGAAGAGCATATAGAGATGGTTGAAAGACTCCGATCTATAAGTTAGCTTGCATTTAAAGGTCTAAAATGGTTATGTCATGATAAAGGTGGTGATTGAATGGTAAGGCTAGTACATTCCCAAACCGTGCTCACAGAAGAAGTTCTTGCACAGCTGAAGGAGAGAAGTGGTGAGAGTACGACAAAAGATGCTCTTGCTAAAGCGGTGGAGCATTATATCCAGTGTCCGTACACAGACTCTGATATGTTAGAGAGCAGGCTGGAAAAGGTCATAAGGAAAAGGGGGAAATAACTCATTTGACCTCATCATCTTAAAATAAGTGAGAACCAGTTTCATTAATCCACGTACAGAGAGAAATTTTATAAATAATCTCTAAAAAATATTATATCATGGCTGACTTCTGGTGCCCAGTTTCGGGCGAGATAAGTGGAGATGAAAATTGTCTGGAATGTATGGGTCATCCATGCCACGCATATGCGGTAATTCTTCTGGCTAACGCATTAGAGATAACTGCTTCAAAGTTTGGAAAGGCAGAACACTGAACTCTGTCTTGTTTATCTGTAAACGACCAATACGAATTTTCTTTCTTAGTACTCTGTTTCTGGTGACATAGCTAAGCCTCCAGAACAACTTTAACAATTACACTACACTTACAGCATAGCATCATTTCAACGGCCTTCATTGCCGAATATCTAGTGTAAACGAGCTCAAAGCATCCAATGTTTCTATAAACCGGGTATACTACAAAACTCATCCAAACCACCTCCACAAGGCTTCTCTGCTGGGAGCCGCATCTAGGGTGTGTGGCTGAAAGATCTCAAATATGGGATACCAAAAATATTTAAAAAAACAAATAACTTCATGAATAAATAACATGGATAGAGTTTCACGAGGTCAACTTAAGGAGTTCGTACTTTCCTTTGTTAAACATATTGAAGATGCTGTATCCCAATACCTAAACGCTGAGCTTATATTTCCAGAGTATATGCGACATCCTCACCGAATAGCTTGTATAATCTCGGAGAAGAATGGTGTCGCAATTGAATTTGTAGAGAGAAGTAAAAATTGGGAGATAACTGTCCGCAAGACGGATAAGCGCATCGAAGAATGTGTTCTTCATAAACTTTCCAACAATAGTGAGAGGGGTTTCTTCGTAATAAACGGTGAATTCACTCGAATTGAGAATGTGAATCTCGTTACAAAAGAATTCTATGATCTATTTAAAGACATTATCGACTGCTTATTTAAATCCACAACATTTGTTATGGAAAAACCAATTCTTTTTGTGAGAGTAAATGCTGGTAGTGTAAAATTGGTTGATGTAGGCATCGCATATGTAAAGAATGGTCAGAGAATCGTAAGAAGGATAGGATTCTTATGGCTTATCGGTACAAGCACAAAAGAATACTATACTAAGGAGATGGCCATACAGCATGCAACATTGGAAACACGGAGATACTTAGATGCTCTAATACCAAAAATCCCAGTAACCATACTTGTAAAAGCGCTTCAAGAGTTTGAGGAACTATTACATGAAGAAGACATTGACGAGCCAGAGATGCAAGAATTCTTAAAAGACCATCCATACTTCCTTTGGATGGGGTATGAAAGTGTTGAATCTAAGCCAAGGCTTTCTGAGGATCTAGTACCGGATTTCATCATAAAGACGCCAGGAGGCGAATACATTATAGTCGAACTAGAATCCCCAAAGAAAAGATTATTCACAAGTGGAAAATTTATACCTGAACATAAGCACCTAAAAGATGCTAAAGCTCAGATAGAAGGATACCTGAACTATATTAGAAACAATATTGAGTATATGAGGTCGTGGAGGTATTCAGATATGAAAGCAGAAAAGGTTCATGGTCTCCTTATAATAGGCCTGAGTACAAGTTTAACCTCAGAAGAGAGAGATCGTTTAAAGCAACTTAATGCAGAACTAAAAAACTATGAGGTAAGAACATATGATGAATTAGCTGATAGACTCAAACAATTTTTAGAGAATTTAGGTGTTAAATATGGCCCGTTCGGATAAGGTAAAGTTAACTTTGTATCCACACCGAGTAAAAATTAAAGCAGCTACCTACTTTTTTAATAGCTACGTTACGTTATCTACCCTCCGAGAGCTACATGGCGAAATACTTTCCAAACCGGTTGTAATTCATTTGAAGGACTGTGTAAAACTTGAATAGAAAATATTAAAAAATTTATAGATAAAAAAGAAATTGAGGTCAGTAGTCTTCGGGCAGCATCAGCTTTATAACGCTCCATTGTCATCGATATTGAACTTTTCTTATGAAAGCTATGACAGCTGCATCGAACTCGGTAACAACTTCATGCAATGGTATCTGATCGCCATGTATGCCATAGAGATGATCATCAACAGCATGTGCAAGTTCATGCAGAAAGACAGTAAGTTCGGGAGAAGCTCCGTAAGCAAAGTGTAGTTCAATCACGGATGATTTTGAGATAAAGGCTGTGCTTGAGACAATCAGTGGGATAAGCATCCTATATAAAGATGGGGCGCTTAAGTTAATTCTTCCTGAGAAGATTTGATGAGATTCAAGTAAAACAATCTAAATTTTTAAAAATCATAAGATCCTATGTTGAAGAGAGGTTATGAATGGGATAGATATAGCGACACTGGTGGTCTCGATTTTGGCAGTTATATTTGCGTTTCTTAGCTGGAGAGCTGCAAAAATGACAAAGCTAGAGGAAATTAGAAAAGAAATTTACGACCACTTTGCAATGTATCTACCTGTGGATTTAAGGGGACACTATAAAGACAAAAGGATAAAGATATATCCTAAAAATTTTATAATAAATGAAAAGAAATCTTTAAAATACAAGATTAAGAGGACAGTACTCGGATCGGAACCAGAAGGGCAAATAATATTTAGGTTTTTAATAGAACTTAAAACACCACGCTCAGAGCTAGAAATATGGAAAGAAATAGCAAAAAAGCTAAGAATTGAATTGGAAAGAGAAAGAGACAATCTGAAGAAAGAAAAGATAACGCAAGTAGAGGTAGATAACGAGAATCCAAGATTTGGGATGATAATATAGTCCCTAAGGGTAGAGGATATAGAAGAAGCAATAAAAAAGGTTGGAAAATTGATAGATAGAATCATAGAAGGAATCATACAGTGATGCAATAGAAAGAGAAATACCTCAACCCTAAAGAGGACTATTGATTCCCTACTGGTGGAATTACCAGCATGGGAAGTAGGAGAACTACAGTCTTCTGCAAAGGACGTAATCTATTTAGCTGTAACTTCGAGAAATACAGGCCATCTGAGTAAAAGAAGACCGAACTCGAAGAAGAAGTTGGATTTAGAAAATGGTGGAATTTATTCAGTTTACATTGATAATCCTGCAATCATAGAGTTTCCAGAGAGAAATGGTGTGAAAGGAGTCGATTTGAGTAAAGAGAGGATCGTTAAAAAGGATCAAGGTATACAGAACGGGCAATTTTGGAAAAGAATTGCTACAGGAGCTTTTCTGATGAATTTCTAAATCTGAAAATTAAAAGCAAACTCAAATTTCGACAATTACGTATTTTGTTTCTCTTCCTTTCCCGACTTTAGATACTAACCCCTTCTTCTGAAGGTTTTCAAGATACCTCCTTGCAGTACTTTCTTTCACACCAAGAAGTTTCTCTATCTCTTTTCTCCTCGCAACTTTTTTCTCTTTCAAGTATTCCAGTATTTTTCCCTCGATTTCATTAAACTGGAAGTTCACTGAAGAGTGTATTATAACTTTAAACGTTCCATTACTCTCAAAAATTGGTTCATCGTTTCCGTTTTCCAAGCAGGATTTTATTACCACAAGAGTTCCAGTTCCCCACTTTTCGATGAATCCTATGTAATACAGAACTTCAGCAATCTTTGGATTTCTTAACACTGAGCGATGGGGCTTCTTCAAATCGTCTATACTCAATTCAAGCAGATTTCCGGGATTTTCTACTTCAAGTCTGTCTTCAAATATCCTTATGTACACCGGAGATTTTGAAGAGTAATCCCTATGGGCTACAGCATTAACTATTATTTCCCTAATAGCCCGTAGAGGATACTCAAAAATCTCTTCTCTCTCCAACTTTAAATCGACAATTCTCTTTTTTATGAGGCTTATAACCTCGGCATAACTCTTTTCTATTTGCTCAAAACTTTGTGGAGGTCAATCTGCATTTCAACCTTCCTTCACTTTTCTGTGAGCCAATCTTATCCATTCCAGTGTTCTTCATCGATTTCTTCTTCCCAAGTAATCTTTAGATGTACCCCACCTTTCATCTGGAGGGCATCCACCAAATCTATCGCTTTCAGTATCTCCTTTAAGAGGTAGAGCAATCTTCAATCCTTGTTTCTGAACAAATACTAAACAGAATAATCTGCCATGTAACGCAAATCCTATATAATCATTGGTCGTTCTCAAATCTAAATTTCCAGTAATTTCATCTATTTTGCTTTTTAATTTCTCAAAATGGCATACAGTTAGCACTACAAGTGAATTCAAAAAGGATGTTGAAAGGTTTAAAGAAGCAATCCTCTGGTTGAAAGGCAAGTTGGGAAATTATTAAAAGAGGTTTTAGATGAAGAAATCGAACCAAGATATCTTGTTTGAACTGTGGATTAAAAGAGGAAAACCTAAAAGAGGAGTTAAAATACGAGAGATTCAAGAATCTCCAGATAACTAAAAATTGAGAGTTTCTGTCCCTATAATATCCTGCAATTCTTCATCAATGGACCTGTCAAATACATTCCGTCCCTTTCTATTCTATACTCCACCTGACTGTAGTCCAGATATTTTGAAAGCTTTATAAGCTTGATGGATCTGTTTATATCCCCATCACTGTATTCCCTTTCCAGCTCAATCACGTTATCGAAAATCAT
>Ga0180887_101_pt1 | contig 55165 bp, 52 predicted proteins | sample Deesub1362A_J573_FD_124184 | JGI IMG/M metagenome (GOLD analysis project Ga0180887, IMG submission 124184) | Archaeoglobi archaeon JdFR-42 | reverse complement strand
TGTTTAAGGGTTCGCTGGCGGTTATGTTGATGTAAACATAGCTGACATTTATGACGGAGTTGTTGGAGGGAGTTGGAGAGACGAAGGTTATGGTGGGTGGAGGCCAGCCAACTATCAGATTGGCAGTCATAATGGTGGCAGATTGACTTATGTTCGTGACTCTAACACCACTCAAACTCCCATTATACAGATTTGAATTCGGGATTGTGGCTTCAGTAAACCCGATCACAGAGTTATACCATGGATCGCCTGCATCGCCTCGATTGATATCATTTTCCAGATCAAAAAGACCATCAGCTTGCTCGAGAGCCACCAGATAATTAGATTCATTTGTGTTATCCTCTTGGCTCTCGTCGATATGCCAGATCAACAAACCTTCTCCAGGAAGATAAGCATCAAAACCCGTTTTTCTTCTATTCTCAATGAGGAAATATTCTCCAGTTCCATTGCCATATCTTGTCCAGTCCAAGTTGCCAGGGCTATCGCCAGGATTATCGAGAAGCATGTAGACATCATCATAGGTTTCACTCTGGTTTATCGGCTCATTGAAGAGAGATGCGGTAACCTTGACTGGATTTACCCAGCCCAGGTAGTACTTGGACCATGCAGACATATGTGCTGGAGAAGAGCCAGGGGGGCTACCAAGCCAGTTACCACTTCCCATAAGCCCCCATCTACCAATTCCTTCTGAACTGTAATCTGTATCGTATAGATCTGGGAGACCAAAAGCATGGCCATATTCATGAGTAAACACGCCTATCGTCGAGATTGTGGTGGAATTATAAAGTTCAGGCATTATGATATAATCATTGATTACATAACCAGCAGGGCAAGAGGTATCACTATCACTTGTGTTATACAGGGGGTAATGGCTATAGCCATAGTACCAGGCCCCATAAAGGGTCCACCTATGGGACCATATATCCGTTGGAGAGCCAGCACCTGTCTCCTCGCCAGTTCCCTGATGAACTATCGCAACAACATCAACAATGCAATTTCCATCACTATCGTATGCTGAAAAGTCAACTAGAGGATCTGCTGCTGCAACAGCTTCATAAACGAGGTCTCCTGGCCACATATCCCTTCCATATGCATCATTCTGTCCATAGTAGTTGTGGGAATAAGCTGCTGTATACCATCCCACAACACCACTTGGACCTGGAGATATGCTAAACGTCCCGTAAGAAACCTCCTCGTAATAATCCTTCATGCTATTGGTGCCACTACCAAAAATGAGAGTGTTGAAGTCTGAGGAATTATAGGTAGTGGTTGTATCATTGAAATTTATCAATATAACAGGAATGTTTGCAGTTCCTGTGGGGGGTACTACCTTGCTGGGGGGAGGAGGAGCCGATAATACTCCTACTACACCAGATACTCTCACACCAGGAGGTTGCATTCGAGGAGAAGGCCTTAGGTGCTTTGTTACGCCAGAAGGAGGAGGATCCTTCCCTACAATGGATCCAGAAGGTACAAGTGATCCTCTACTATCTTTTATAGCATAGACCCAGTTCTTTGAGGTATCATCATACACAATTGTATACCCTTCAATGGTCTCCCAACCATGTTGCCATTCATCTCCCCACATTATGGCTTGGAACTCCGTTCCATCATCTTGTTTCAGTGTATGAACAACAGATACTGCTGGGACAGCTGAGACTTTATATAACGACAGGATGAAAACTAACAAAAATAACAAGATGATTTTTTTCATCATCTCACCTCACTCAAATAAACTTCAAAATAGATCTCAGACGTGTTCCAAGTTTTTTCATAAATGGGAATTTCCTTATTATCCCTTACCTCCCACAAAACCGGTTTTATCTCAAAGTTAAGATTATTTTCTTCCCAATAAATACCTCGTGGATTATCACTCACATTTTTTATGAAAGTCTTAGATTGCTCATCAACAGTAACAATAATTACCCTGTCCATGTTGGATGACGTAAAGCTAACTGTTATGGTATGGTTCCAGTAACTTAATTGCTTGGACTCACCTAAAGACAGATACATTGAAGCGGGAGCTGGTGGTACGTTATCATTTTTACCTTTTGACAGGTTGTTTTCCCTCTGCTCAACGCATCCTCCTAAAGTAGTTCCACTCAAAACTGTAAGAAACACAAGGGTTAGAAGTGTAACGAGACTCGGGACTGCTTTTTTTATTGAATTCTTGGAAATTTTAAGTCTATTAAACTTTAAAGAGTCCCACCTACCCAGAATGGGGAGTACTAGACTCCTCATCTAAAATATCCCCCTTCTCGTAACCCAAGCAGAAAAGGCTGCAAGTTAAAAAAAACCCACAACCTCATCTACAGGGTTTACCTATTGGAAAGGATTTAATAATTATTAAATATTTCGGTTCTCTGGTTAACTATATATCCTTATGCTACTACTACCCCCATACCACACCAGATTGCTTACATATTTCATAAAAATATGATCAAAAATCGAATAGCCTTATTTCAGGAATACCTAGAAGTCCTTAAATCATCTCGAGAGAAGAGCAATATTATTGAGCATACGATATAAACCCAAACCAGATAAATTTATCATTCCTTAAAATTAAAAACATTCCTTAAGGGTTCTTCTGAAGGACACAACCACATTACACCTTCCCACTTCTAACGTTTTTAATCACCTGTCAGCACTGTTTGAGCTTTTCCACGTTCTTTCATAACATCTAAATCATTTCGTTAAGACTTTCCTGAATTTTTCGCATTCGACACCATACACTACTTCATCTTATCTCATATTACCACCAGCTAGTAGGATCCTTAGAATCAACCCATGTGCTGGAGCTGCTCAACCATTTTTAGGTGGTTTTCCTTCTCCTGAATTAGTGTTTTAAGGGTGGATATCAGCTCTTCGCCATTCTCCTTCCCTATGAGCCTCTCCAGATCTGAAGCATTCAGATCGCTGAGGAAATATCTGTAGAAATCTCTGGCCATGGTCTCGATCTTCTTCAGAGTGTGGAGCTTCTGATCGATGAACATCTCTTCAAAGCTGTAATCCTTTACGGGAGATTCGGGAGGTAGTTCCCCTTTGAGCCATTCGAGCCAGTCAGTGAGGATGGATTTATGGAACTCTGAATCCCGGATGATCTCGTAGAAGACTTTCCGTCTTTCAGTGTTGTCTTCAACCATGAAGAGTTTCATGGTAATGTTGGTGTTGTTCTCCTCGATTTCCAGGGCTCTTTTGATAAGGCTAGCTAGGACTTTTTCATTGAGTCTTGCCATATTACCCCCCACTTAATACTATCAATCAATTCATTTCAAATTATCATCTTCTCCAATTTATCTTTTTCTCCAATAATCTATCTAAAGGTGTTAATCGTCTAACCACTCAACCTGTTCAAATCTTGGAAAAATAAAATAGGAAAAAGGGACCAACCATCGCAGGAAGACTGGCCTTGACTGCAATGGTTGTCCTTATTATCATGGTCATTAGTCAATATAAATTTTTCCATTATAACTTATAAGGAACGAGATGAAGTAGTAGAAACGGTGTGAGGTCATTCTATATAGCCAAAGCTCTTCGTATTATTAATCAAAAAATCTGAGGGGTCTGGCTTATCATTTATCATTCATCAACTTCCTTCTTATCTGCAAAAATACAGGAATCCCTTTCACCAATTTACTCTCAGATCTTGCATGATGTGTTCACATCTATGACCGTATTCATTATAAAACCACTTCCTTCTCGATTTCAGCAATTTAAACCACAGGGGAGTGGTGTAAAATCTTAACCAATTTTTTGAAATTTTTTCTACTAATTTGGTTAGTAATGAAAAATTATCCACCGGACATATAATCAAAAACTTTAAATTTGTTTAATAATTGTTACTATAATGAGACCTGCAATCGCTTTGCTGGATTAGTATTGGGGGGCGTTATGTGTATTGCAGGTGTAAGCCCAGTTCACATAACAACGCCACAGTAAACACTATGGATCAGAAGGGGAGATATACGATGGAAACGGAATTGCCTTTATCTGGCATATATAGCCAAGGTGATTGGACAGGTTCAGAAGAATATGGCATCGGTAATCCTGAAGTGCCCCATGATCACTTCTGGATTGTTTCTGAATTTCCCATGCAGACCGGGAAATAGAGGTGATTCAGAGAATGTCTCTTTCAGGAGATCTGACAAGGAATGATGTACCGGGATGCAAACACGCATCCGTGGGAGCTGACTGGCTCCCCATGCAAAACGGCATAATCAAACAACACCCTTACTGCGGTAACTGTGGGACTGTTAAAAACGTCTCCTCGGATAAAGGGAAGAATATAGGCTACTTTGTTAACTGCCTCTCAAAAATGAAAAAAGACCTCGGAAAGAAGAGATATAAAATATCTGATGCACAGATACGGCTGATACTGAAGGAACTGACAGAGATGGACGGATTTAGCGACACATACTGGATGACGTTTTCAAGGCAAAGGGAGATTTTTGTTTCCGTGGTAAAAAAATACATTAAAATATCCAGACAGACCATAGAAAGTTTCGTCTAACCTGAAAAACCGGACCGGCTGAACCGATTCAGGATGAGGATAGGCCGGTTTGGGTTAGTTTGGGGTATCTATGATGTCAGTTATGGTGGCCTTCACAAAACCTTTTCAAGCTTTTTCAGCCTTTTCAGGCCTTTTCAGGCCTTCCAACATATCTTGTCCACATAAATCTTACGAGTATGATAGAGCCAATAACCTCCGAAATGAACACACGGGAGAAGGAAGGGACATACTCATAAAGGACCCTCTCCAAATATTCATACAGAGTGATGGGTTCTCCGGCAGGAAAGTCTCCTAACAGGGGCCAGAATACCGTTACGGGCTCATTCCACATCTCATCCTCCAAGAGATGGAAAAGAGAGCCAAAGGCCAGGAACAGAAATCCTCTGTATCTGGATCCGGCCAGCAACAGCACAAGAAGAAACAGGAGGGTGTGACCAAAGACCCTGCCGTTATCCAGAGGAAGCAGTATCATCCCTGCCGGTTTATCGATCATATCAGGTAGCAACGAAGCAAAGGCTATCCATCTGTAGTCTATCCTGATTCCCAGCTTTGATTCGATTAACTGAGCTGCTCCGATGGTAATTCCGATGTGACCGAACAGAAGCATTATCAGGCAATTTCGCAGGAATTATAAAAACTTAAGCTTTATGATTGAGTGTATCAGACAGAGAAGATGAATGCTGGAATCAGGTAAAGGATGTGAAAGGCAATTGACTGGAATTCCTCATTCAAAAGCAAGGTAAACTGAGCATAAGAGCAAGGGGTTTTCGTTCACAAACACAAGGGGACTTTAAAAGGAAGAGGATGAATATCATTAATATTATCTATCCCTCACCTCCAATCTGATTATTACCCGGAAGTCCGGGTTCCTAAATGGCTGAAAATGAATTAGAGGTTATTGGATACCGGATTATACAATCTGGTTGAAACTGTGTTTGGCTGTATTTGGTTTTAAAGTAATCTGGTGTTGTAAATGTGCGGAATAATTGGTTATATTGGTTCTGAGAAAGCCAGCCCTATCCTCTTAAGGGGCTTAATAAATCTGGAATACAGGGGATATGATTCGGCTGGAATGGCCATTCTGAATTCAAAAGGTGTTGAATGCAAAAAAGCAGCAGGAAAAATAGAGGAGATACACAAACGGCTGAATTTTCTTGATCTGGAAGGAGATATAGGTATTGCCCATAATCGCTGGGCCACTCATGGAGAGGTTAACGATATCAACGCCCATCCACATTTTGACTCAACAAAAACCATTGCAATCGTTCACAACGGTATAATTGAAAATTACAGAGAGCTGAAAGAGAAGCTGTCAACCCATACATTTGAATCTGAAACCGATTCTGAAGTCATTGCCCATTTAATAGAGGAAGAACTGAAGAGGGGTCTATCCTTTGAGGAGGCTTTTATATCTACCATTTCACAGCTTGAAGGGAACTACGCCATTCTGGCAATAAAGAATGGTGAGGAAAAGATTCTTGCTGCGAGAAAAGGTTCCCCTCTCGTGGTTGGAATTGCTGACCATGGTACTTTCCTGTCCTCTGACATACCTTCCTTCCTGGAATATACCAAGAAGGTTGTGTACCTGCAGGATTACGATGTTGTGGTAGCAACCAAGAATGGGGTCAGAATATACAACCTCTCGGGCAACGAGGTAAGTCGACCCGTAGATACAGTAGAATGGGATGCCGAGCAAATAAAGAAAGGGGGCTTTGAGCACTACATGCTCAAGGAAATACTCGAACAGAGTGAAACCATACAGAGGGCGATACAGCAGGATGAAAGTGTGGTCAACAGGATTGCTGATGAGATAAGGGAGGCTTATGGCATATTCTTTGTTGGCTGCGGTTCAAGCTATCACGCATGCCTGACAGGAAGCTATCTCTTCTCCAAAATTGCAAATACTCACGTCAATGTAGCTCTGGCATCGGAGTTTGAAAACTACGAACATTTTCTTACAGAAAATACCCTCGTCTTTGCCATATCTCAATCTGGAGAGACTGCTGACGTTCTTGAAGCGGTCAGGGCTGCCAAAATACGAGGAAGCAGGGTTATTGGTATTGTAAACAAGATGGGGTCTTCACTGACACGGGAAAGTGATGAGTTCCTCCTGATGAATGCCGGGCCAGAAATATGCGTTCTGTCAACGAAAACCTACACCTCACAGGTAGCTCTTATGGCGTTGCTTGCCTATGCTCTGGCCGGAAAATACGAAGATGGGGTTAACAGACTTCAGGGACTGTACATGGATATTTACAACCTCACTTCAAGATCCATGAGAGAGCATTTGAGATATCTGGCGGAGATGCTTGTGAATGAAGAGCACATCTATCTGATTGGCAGGGGATTGCAGTATGCAACAGCCATGGAAGGAGCCCTTAAAATCAAAGAGGTGTCCTACATTCACGCTGAAGCCTTTGCTGGAGGTGAGTTGAAACACGGGCCTCTAGCTTTAATTGAAGATGGTACTCCAGTGATGGTTTTTGTAGCCAGAGATAATGAAAAGAAGGTCATATCCAATGCCAGCGAGGTTAAGGCGAGGGGTGGGTTCATAATAGGAGTTTCCGCTGACAGGCATGAGGTCTTTGATTACTGGGTTAAGGTGCCAGAATGTGAAGATTTAAATCCAATCGCCCAGATAATACCAATTCAGATCCTTGCATATCAGCTTGCTGTCCTGAAGGGTCTTGATCCGGACAAGCCCCGTAATCTGGCAAAGAGTGTGACAGTGATATGAAAGCTATAATCCTCGCCGCAGGAAAGGGAGAGAGACTTCAGCCACTAACCGATTATAAACCCAAAGCCATGCTTCCTGTATGCAATAAACCCATTATTGACTACCAGATCGAGATGTTAAGGCAGTATGGGATCGATGAGATTGCCGTTGTGGTTGGTTATCTGGAAAAGACGATGAGAGATCACTTGAAGGATGAAGTGAAGTTTTACAGGGATGATAAGATACAGGGAACTGCCTCTGCCGTTCATGCTGCCAGGAACTTTATTGACGATGAATTCATTCTGCTGTATGGCGATCTTTTCTATGATGGATCCATTGATGAAGTTGTTAAAACTCCAAACTCCATGGCCATTGTCTGGAATGAGGATGTGTCCAGATATGGAGAGGTGATCTTCCAGGAGGGAAGACTTGTCAGCATTAGAGAGAAAAGTGGCTCAAACAGTGGTTTTGTGAACGCTGGTATCTACCATTTTGATGTTAACCTCCCAGATTTCATAGAGAAAACTGAAAAGAGTGAGAGGGGAGAATTTGAGCTGACTGATTCGATAATGATGCTCAATTCCGTTAAAAATGTGAAAGTGATCCCGCTAGACGGATACTGGAATGATATCGGTTATCCGTGGGATTATCTTGATGTAAACATGTATATGCTCAACAGAATAGGCTTTTCAGTTGGTGAGAATACAGAAATATGGAGCAACGCAACGATACGAAAGCCTGCTGTAATTGGAGACGATTGTGAAATAAAGAACTGTGTGGTTGAGAAGTCTGTTGTGGGAGATGACTGTGTCGTTGGAGAGTTTTCTGTAGTGAAGAGGAGCGTTATTATGAATGAATCCAATGTGCCCCATCTGAATTATGTTGCAGATTCTGTTGTAGCTGAGGGGTGCAATTTAGGGGCTGGAGCCAAAATAGCCAACCTCAGATTTGATAATGAGAACGTTAAGGTTACCATCAAAGGCAAAAGGATAGACAGTGGAAGAAGAAAGCTTGGAGCCTTTATCGGGTACAATGTAAAGATCGGGATTAATGTTTCAATATATCCAGGTGTAAAAATTGGAAGCGATACCTGGATTGACCCAGATACTTCAGTTAAAAGAGATGTTTAGACATAAATAGATAACAGAATGGAGAAATTAAAGAAATTAAAAAAGGTGAAAAAGTGAAAATTGCAATGGTTACGGCTTTTTGGGGGCCAGCTTATCCAACTGGCTCTGGTATTTATGCTTATGAATTGGCAAGACGTTTAGTTGAGCATGGAAATGAAGTACATGTATATACTTCAAGCATTGGAAACTTTAACGAGATAAATCACTCGGATGATTTTCATCTCCATGTTTTGCGAACTTATGGCCTGATATGGAATATGAACCCGGTTGCGAATGTTCTTACCAAGTTACTCAGGGAGGATTTTGATATAGTACATGTTCATTCTTACATATTCTTCATGTCAAACATGGCTGCTTTAGCCAGATATTTCAAGAATTTCAAGTATATTCTGCAATTCCACGGTGGTTTAACGTTCTCCGAAGGTACGAAGGAGCTTTTTCCATTCAGAGTTTTGGCAAAAGAGAGAATTTACGATAAAACACTTGGACTATTCACAACAAAGAAAGCTGACAGAGTTCTAAGCATAGCAAAATGCGACATTCCATTGATTAAAAAGAAGTTTGGTGTTGATGCAGAATGGATTCCAAATGCTGTCTGCACAGATAAATTCGGATATTGTGATTCAGATTTAGATTCCAAGGTTGTGACATATGTAGGAAAGCTTGAAAGATGGAAGGGTGTTGATGTCCTTATAGATGTCTTTAAAATGGTCCATAAAGCCATTGAGGATGTGAAGTTTTGGGTAGTGGGAGATGGTAGTAACGCAAGTAAGCTGAAAAACTCTGATTTACCAGTAGAACTACTTGGTCATGTCCCCCACGACAAAATGCCAGATATATATCATAAAACAACAGTTTCTATCCTGCCGTCCTTTATGGAGGGCACACCTACAACCTGTCTCGAGTCATTATCATGTGGGGTTCCAGTAGTTGGTACAGATGTCGGAGATACCAAAGAAATTGTCATTGATGGAAAAACGGGTTTTCTCACAAAACCAGGTGATTCTACCACTATGGCGTCTAAAGTGATTGAATTACTCGAAGATGATGAGTTAAGAAAAACTATGGGGAAAGATGGGAGAGAACACATTGAAGAGAACTTTAGCTATGAGGTTGTAGTGAAGAGGATGTCCGAAGTATATGAATTGGCGGTTGAAAAATGATCTCCATCATTCTTGGAACCAGGCCAGAAATCATCAAAATGAGTCCCATAATAAGGGAATGCGAAAATCAAAATTTAGACTACTTTATCCTGCATACAGGTCAGCACTACTCTTACGAGATGGACAGAATCTTTTTCGAAGAGCTTGAATTACCTGAAGCCAAATACAACCTCGATGTGGGCTCAGGCACTCATGCCGACCAGACTGGCAGGATAATGATAGGTGTGGAGGAAGTTCTGATTAAAGAAAATCCCGATGTCGTTTTAGTTGAAGGCGACACAAACACTGTTCTGGCTGGGGCTCTATCAGCAGCAAAATTGCATATCAAAGTGGGGCATGTAGAGGCTGGCCTAAGAAGTTTTGATAGAAGAATGCCTGAAGAGATTAACAGAGTTCTAACAGATCATATCTCAGACTATTTATTTGCTCCTACTGATGAAGCCAAAAAGAACTTACTGAGAGAGGGGATAAACGAAGACAAGATATTCGTCACGGGCAACACCATTGTAGATGCTGTATATCAAAATCTAGAGATTGCTAAGAGGAAGGTGAATGCCTTAAAAGCCCTAGATTTAAATCCCAAGGAGTATTTCCTTGTAACAGCCCACAGACAGGAGAACGTAGATGTTAAGGCAAGATTGAAAGGAATTTTAAGAGGTCTGGAACTAATTCATGAGAAACTCTCCCTTCCTGTTGTGTTCCCGATACATCCTCGCACATCCAAAAGAATTCGAGAATTTGGATTAGAAACTAATGGCATTAATCTGATCGACCCCTTGGGTTTTCTGGAGTTTTTGCAGTTGGAAGCTAATGCTAAACTAGTACTAACGGACTCAGGAGGTGTCCAAGAAGAGACATGCATCTTAAAAGTCCCCTGTGTAACATTAAGGGATAACACAGAAAGGCCAGAAACTTTAGAAGTTGGATCCAATATGATAGTTGGAGTAAACCCAGAGAGCATATTAGAAGGAGTTAAAACGATGCTCGACAAAAAAACCAACTGGGAAAATCCCTTTGGAGATGGCAAAGCTGGAGAGAAGATTGTTGAAATCTTAAAAATTTATTAGGAGCTGATAGAGTTGCTAGAGATTGTGGTCCATGAAATAAGAGGAGGATGCCCAGTTTATAAACCGGGAGATAGGATAACAATAGAGGACCCAGAGATTGTTTTAGAGGAGACTGAGGCGTTATGCACACATGCACTTTCAACATTGCTACACTACGTTTTAATACTGGAGCATGACTGGTGCCCTGTAAAACTTGGATTAACCACACCAGATGACCCAGAACATGCCTATATGCAATGTGTTGATCCCGGGAGACCATATACAGATGGAGGAACGGTAATATTCAAATGTAGAAAAATAACTACCGATAAAGGAGGATAAATATGGAAACTGAGAGAATACTGGTAACCGGTGGAGCTGGATTTATAGGGACCAATTTAGTGAACGAGTTGAAGAAGAGAGGTCATGAAGTAATCTCTTTGGATTTATACAATACAGACAGAGAGGATTACATAAGAGCAGATGTTAAAAATTACAGGCAATTGGAAAGGGTGTTTGATAGGTGGAAATTCGACTATGTTTATCATTTAGCAGCCGAATATGGCCGCTGGAATGGAGAGGACTATTATGAAAATCTATGGGAGACTAACGTTATTGGGACGAAACACATAATTCGTTTGCAGGAAAGACTGAAATTTAGATTAATCTTCTTTTCAAGTGCAGAAGTATATGGAGATTACAGTGGAGTTATGTCTGAGGATGTAATGGTTAACAACCCTATTAAGGACACATATCAGATGAACGATTATGCAATAACCAAATGGGCTGGAGAGTTAATGTGCATGAATTCGGCCAAAATGTACGGAACAGAAACTGTAAGAGTGAGACCAGTCAACTGCTATGGTCCTGGTGAGCATTATACCCCTTATAGAGGATTTATTCCCAAATTCATATACCACGCTCTATATAACAAACCCTATGTCGTCTACAAAGGACACAAGAGAATAATCGACTATGTTGATGACTCTGTAAGAACTTTTGCTAACATTGTAGATAACTTCATTCCCGGAGAAGTGTATAATGTTGGTGGAAGACCGGAATGGGAGAAAGATATCAAAGAGTACTCAGATTTAGTTTTAAAAGCTGTTGGAAGAGACGATTCGATAGTTACTTACAAAGAAGCGGAGCCGTTCACCACAAACATAAAGAAAATAGACTGTTCAAAAGCCATCAGAGACTTAAAACATGATCCGAAGATTCCACCAGAGGAAGGGATTAAACGAACAGTCGAATGGATGAAGTGGTATTACAGGATAGGTGATTAAAATGGAAGAAGTTTACTCTGAATATGAGAATAAGGTTGTACTAGTAACCGGAGGTGCAGGATCCATTGGAGGCAATCTGTGCAAGAAGTTAGCAGAATTAAACGCTGAAAAAGTGATAATCTTAGATGACCTATCTTCTTCATATGAGTGGAATATCCCTAAGGCGAAGAATATTGTATTTGTGAAGGGAAGTGTTCTCGATGATGAAATGCTGAAGCGTGTTTTTAAAGAAAAACCAGATTACGTCTTCCATCTTGCTGCTCATTTCGCAAACCAGAACTCTGTAGATAATCCAGAGACTGACTTGATGGTCAATGGACTGGGGACTTTAAAAGTCCTGCAATATGCTCACCTATCGAACGTTAAAAGATTTGTTTATTCCTCTTCAGGTTGTGGAGTTTACGGGCTGGACTCAAAAATGCCCTTTGAAGAACATGATATCTCCATCAGTTTGCATACCCCATATCAAGTAACGAAGTTGCTTGGAGAACTCTATACCAACTACTTCTATAACCTATACAACCTTCCCATCGTCAATGCAAGGTTTTTCAATGTCTATGGTCCTGGAGAAGTGCCGGGAAAATACAGAAACGTTATACCTAACTTCTTTTACTGGGCCATGAATGGACAGGCTCTGCCTATAACTGGCGACGGAACAGAGACCAGAGACTGGACCTATGTAAGTGATATCATAAATGGCTTGCTGGCAATGGGAATAAAAGAAGAAGCAGTGGGAGAGGCCATCAACCTTGGCTCTGGAAAAGAGCATAGAGTTATAGAGCTGGCCAATATAGTGAACAAGCTAACAGATAATGATGCAGGCGTTATATACGTAGAGAGAAGAAACTGGGATGTCAAGAAGAGGCTTTTATCTTCCATCGAGAAGGCAAAGAAGCTTTTAGGTTATAAGCCACAAACAGAATTCAAAGATGGGTTGAAGAGAGTGCATGAGTGGTTTACCGAAAACTGGGAAAATATAAAGAATAGTGCAGAGTTTTAAAAGAAAAAAGAGTGGAGTTTTTATGTAAATTGCCCTATCATGTTGTGTTAGATGTGCAGGGATAAATTTAGAAAAGGTTATGGTAAAAAAAGGCTTTGAACCTTATGAATCACTGCCCTAAAAACAAAGACAAAAAGAATATGTAATCTTAAATTGGTATTTTTCGAAAAAAATAACTGCATTATCAGAGAACGAGAGGGGATATATGAGGTTACTTTTGATAGTACCACATTGGCCTCCTGAAATCGGAAGCGCCGCTCATATCTATTATGATTTGGCTAGAGGCTTCGTAAAGAGAGGGCACGAAGTACACATAATTACATCATATCCTAGGGGTTATAATCTCCATAAAAAAGACAGGGGAAAAGCATACCCAATGTACGAGGTGATGGACAATATAAAGGTTCATCGTTGCACATATCCTTTATCAAAAAGAGATTTGATTTTTTTAAGAGGGGTTGAGCATTTCATTTTACCATATATTTACTATAAAAAATTGAAAAAAATAAATATAAAATTTGATGTATGCTTGATTTACGTTCCCCCTCTTCCACTCTATTATTTAGGCGAAAAAATTAAAAAGAAAATGGGGGTTCCTTACGTTCTTAATTTTCAAGATATACACCCAGACGAACTAATAGATGGAGGAGTTTTAAAAAACAGATTAATTATAAAGATACTGAGGCGAATAGAAAAGAGTGCATATAAAAACCCTGATTATATTACCGTAATGTCTCCAGGAGGGGTTGAGCTAATAAAAAAGAGAGGCAAACGGAATAACAATATAGAATGTATCTACAACAGTGTCAATTTGGATGAAATCGATAAATTCAAAAGGGTTAAGAATTTTAAAAAGAGAGAAAATATAAAAGATAAATTTTTAGTGACATATGCTGGAATCTTGTCTCCATTTCAAGGATTAGATGATATTCTGGATGTTGCAAAGATGATGAAAGAATATAGAGACATAGTTTTTTACATTGTCGGAGATGGGATGATCAAAAAACATTTAGAGAGAAGAAAAGAAAGAGAAAAAATAGATAACTTAAAAATATTGCCTTTACAGCCAAGGGAAGAGTATTTTAACATTATAAATTCTTCCGATATTAACATCGTATCTCTGGATAGAAGAATGACCGCACCGTGCATACCAGGAAAGTTATCCAATCTACTATCGCTGGGAAAAACAATAATAGCTAACGTTCCAGAAGATAATGATACGGCCAAGATTTTGAAGGAGAACAATTGTGGTTTAGTAGTAACCCCAGGAGATTTACAAGAATTTAAAAATGCTATCATAAAATTAAAGGATGACGAGGGGTTGAGAATGACATTTTCTGAAAACGGCAAAAAATTTGTTGAAGAAAATATGAATTTAGATAAGATCGTTACACGATATGAAGAAATATTTGTAATGATAACGAATAAGAATGGGGATGGATCCTTTAATAACAGATAAATGCGATTTTATACAAGGCCGAGGTTGATAATTGCAACCAGTTTTTTGGTATAATGGTAAAGTTTGGAAATAATATTAGAATTTCCATGTAGATAAACCAAAGGATACTTTAAAGAGAGCAATTGAGCTAGTTGGAAATGGGATCATCAAAGAGGAGAGAGAAAAGAGATGAGTTGAGAGGCACAACTAAGATACTATCACAAAAAGGGTTAAAAGGATTTTGGTGGGACTATCATGAACATATCAAAAAAATCAGGTAAAAAAGTAATAATTATAGGTTTGGATGGCGCAACTTTTGACCTGATTAAGCCATGGGCTAAGGAGGGAAAACTTCCTACTTTTAAACGATTAATAGAAGAGGGTGTTCATGGAGAACTTACTTCTACGATTCCTTATGCTACTATCCCGGCTTGGCCTTCCTTTGCTACCGGTTGCAATCCTGGAAAGCATGGCTTTTATGATTTCTTCAAACAGAAATACAATAGCTATGAGTTGTCCGTGGAGATGCAACCATCACGAGCTGTTAAGCAGCCAACCCTCTGGCAAATCTTAAGTCAATACAATAGGACTGTAGCAGTAATAAACGTACCATCTACATATCCTCCAACCAAAATAAATGGGTATATGATTACAGGTATGCTAACTCCCCCTAAAGCCAGATATACTTATCCACCTGAATTTGAAGTTGAACTTAAGAAAAAAATAGGTGAATATAACATATTCTTCTCCTCACTATCTGCAAAGAATCCAGATGTATTGATAAAAGACTTAGAAAAAACCTTAGAGCAGCGAATAAAAGCAACACAATACTTATGGATAGACAAACAACCTGATTTTTTGATGGTAGTAGATAATGGGACAGATAGGGCCGAACATGAATTATGGCGATTTTTAGATCCATTAAATCCTCTATATAAAACAAACGAGGTCAAAAGATACGAGAATCCATTATTGAGATATTACCAAATAGTAGATAGAGCACTTCAAAAAATTATTGATCTTTTAGATGAAGATACTGTCCTCATTATCATGTCAGACCATGGTCAAGGGCCTCTCAGAAAATTTGTAAACCTGAATCTTTTTTTGATAGAAGAGGGTTTTATGAGGATAAAGAAGGGGATAGTGAGCAAACTGAGATATTTCTTGTTTAATCACGGTTTTACTCCACATAACTTATATAATTTTCTTAAAAAACTCGGCATTGAACGCTACGCCAGTGACAGAGTTAGCCAACAAACAAGACTTTTTTTGTTAAACAAGTTCTTTTTTTCCACTTCCGATATCGATTGGTCGAAGACAAAGGCATTTGCATCTGGAGTTACTGGTGGTATTACTATCAATATGGAAGGTAGACAACCAAAAGGTATTGTCAAACCCGGCAAAGAATATGAGGATTTACGGGAAGAATTAGCTGATAAATTGAAACAATTGGTAGATCCGGATACAGGAGATAAGATAGTAGCCAATGTATATAAAAGAGAAGAAATATACCAAGGACCATACTTAAGCGAGGCTCCTGACCTTATAGTTACGCCAAATGAAGGATACGAATTTTTCGGGATGTTTGGGTTCTCTTTCAACAAAGTAATAGAGCCGACATTTGGAAATTCTGGCGCTCACAGGCCAAATGGGTTGTTTATGGCAATAGGTAAAGGAATTAAAAAAGGATTCGAAATAAAGGGCCCAACTATTATTGATATCGCTCCAACTGTCCTTCATATATTTGATGTTCCAGTACTTACAAACATGGATGGAAAAGTGCTATTAGAAATATTTGAAGAAAATAGTGATTTAGCAAAAAAAAGTGTAAAATATCAAGAAAGTAATCATGAAAAAAAGAAGATAAAAGAGATGATCAAGAAGTTAAGAATCTAACTTTATGGAGCTACTTCAAGAATAATTTAAACTATCCAAAAACTGACTATGTAATTAATGTTGTATCTGTAATGTAGACGCAATATTTATTAACTTAAAAAATTCTAAGGCAACATAGTGAAACATACGTTTGATGATATTATAATCAAAACTTTGATTTTATCAAGTATGATTGGTTTAATAATTAATTCACTAATGTTTAACATAGTAGAAATTAATATTTTCTTGCTAATATTGATTCTATCATCTATAATAGGATATTCATTTAGAAATGATACTTTTCACTCATTTATTGGTATTGAGTTTCATCATAAATATCTTGCTATTATATGTTTAAATCTAATATTCATAATGATATTCATAATATCAACCATATCATTGACAAGAGTATATTCGCGTTCGACTTGGTTTCTAATAGCGGTATCGTTAATGTCTTTACTGATATTTATTGAAACATTGGTAATCGATAATAAAATCAAATATATCCATAATTTTGTATTATTGAAAATTATTCTAATAGGAATACTTATACGTGGAAGTTTATATTATCAATATCCTTCCCCAACTGCTGATGCATTTTATCACATGGAGTTCATCGATAAAATACTAGATACTGGGTATGTGCCAACTAAGTTTGGTTTATATTCTTCTTTCCCAATGTTACATATTTTTGTCACCATAATTTCGGAAATAACATCAATAGGCTTAAAAAGTTCTTTCTTTTATATATCAGCAATCGAATCGATCGGATTAGTGTTTGTATATCTTATAGTGGATAGACTATATAATAATAGGGCCATTTCTTTACTATCAGTTCTTATATTAGAAATTTCAACTATAAACATATATTTTAGTTATTTTTATCTTGGGGGTGGGACTTTTACATTCATTTTTTTTCTTTTAGCACTTTATTTAGTACTTTTACTAAATTCAAAAAATGGACATTTATATAGGTTTTTGTTTGTTTTGGTAATTTTAACGATAGTTTTGTCACATACTCAGACTCCTTTCGTTCTCTTAATTGTTCTTATCACATTTTACATAACTTCACTCATATTCAACCTTGTTAGCAAATATCATTTTCCAGCCGTATCTTATACAACCATAATGTATACTGCCCTTGTAATGCTATCTTACTGGATTTATGCATCAAAGTTTTTCGAATCTTACATACTTCTGGAGTTTTTGAATTTTGGCCTTAAAGGGCTACCGTCTATTTCTCACATTGCTACTGGAAATACTTTAGAGGTTATATGGACATTATCACCAATATATGTTCTTGAATTCTTTGGCCTAATAGGATTTTTGTATGTTTTAAGGAACATAAGAGACATGGACAATAAGATAAAAAAAGATAGAGTTGTTATTATACTAGGTGTGTTAGTATGCTTGTCTATAATCACGGGAATAGCGTATGTATCACAACTCACGTCTCTTGCTTATATTAGATGGCTGTATTATGTAGAAGTGTTCGTCAGTAGTTTTGTAGCAATAGGGGTACTTAGGTTCTCTTCAGTATCTGGAAAGATGAATATATTCATCGCTTCTGTTTTGTTTATTGTAGTCTCTTCTATATTTATAATGAGTCCATATGCAAATAACAATGATGATGTTGTTCCGTGGGTTAATGAATATACTAGGGATTCGTTCACATCGTCAGAGTTATCAGCCATTTATTTTACAGAGCAGATCAGAATGCACACGAGTTCACAAATTTTTGTGGATACTCTTACATATAGAGCGATGACATCATTCGCTCCGCCACCTCATTACCAACCAGAGTACCCATACAGAGTGGCTGGGTCGATAATTACTGGAGAGATGAAAAATTTTGAAGGATTTTTGTTGTTAAGAACAGAAGCTATTGATAATCTTGTTGTTGTTTCAACATACAAAGATGACCACAAAAGTATTTCTAAAGTGAGAATGAATTTTGCATGGTATACAGAACTAAGGAGAGAGATAAATAGTAGTCTTATATACGACAATCCACAGAGCATTGTTTTATTTAAGTTATAAAACGTGGTACTATATTATACCCACTAACTAATATCCCATAGAGTTTGCACATTTACAATTAGAGATTAAAAACAATGAATTAGACAAAAACACCTACTTTAAACATCTTAATAAGTATACATATTCATTGTGAGGCCCAAATAAAATAAAACGTTAAATGCCACAAAAAATTTTTATATTCTTCCAGCTCTTTTCATATTCGGTCTGATATAACATCTAGATGATATTCTATCTAGTTTTAGCTCTTTTACACTTTTAACCCATTCACTTGAATACAATTCTAAATTTTGTAAATATTTTCAATAAATTTTTTGATTTTTCTTCTAATGATTACACTCTCCAAGATATTGATTATATTAATTTTTTATACCCTATCAAACACTTAATGATTTTGCTAATAGTAGTTAAATTTCCTTCAGAGAATAATGCCTAACTAAAACCCCCACCATGATAGTCAAATTCCCTACAACCCAACCGTATCCAACCCCATCAATACCTAAGACACTCATCAAGACATATCCGACAGTAATCGTGACCAAGGCTATTCCTCCATAGATCCCTATGACTCCTCCAATTCTTTTTCTGACCAGCATAGCTCCGGCATAAACTATATTTAAAGAATATGGAATACATCCTATCAACAGTATTCTTAGGATGCTGAGGGACTCTATAGTGTATTCCTTTCCAAAAAACTGTAGAACAAAACCACTGAGTACATAAACAACAAATACTGCTAGAACGGTAAGCAAAAAAACGAATTTGACGCTTTCAAAAGCTCTCTCTGTGAGTCTTTCTGGTTCATGACTTCCCTCGGCAAGTAAAGAAATGGAAGTCATTCTGGGGATCATGGTTATAAAGAACATAACAGACCAAGCTACAAAGAAATAAGCGTTCTCTTTCGATCCCAGAACGTTTAAAACTATTATCGGCAGGACAAGTCCAGGAAGATTCTCAGATATCCTTACAAAATAAGCCCCAGATGAGAAACCAATCATATTTCTTAGTTCTGATAAGTTAATGCTGAAATTGTTTGGTAAAAGTCTCAGCATCAATGTAATCCCAATAAGAAATGCCAGAACCATTCCAGCCCCAAAAGATAAAAAGATGCCGGCAAAATTAAAAGAGATGAGAAACGGAAGGATGAATAAACGCAAAAAGGTTGAAACACTCTGTAAAAAAGTGTATTCAGCTTTTCTAAACGCAACGAAAATCCCTTGTCCTAAAATCCCTGAAATAGTGAGTGAGGCTGTAAATCCAATAAATAGAAGGAGATATTCTGCTCTCTTGATAACGCCAAGTGAAGGAGAGATAAAATCAACGGCTATCACAAAAACTGACGAGAACAAAAGGGCAGCAATAGCAGAGACCAAGATAGCTGAATTTATGGTCTCAGATCTGTTTTTCTTTTCTGGTATATACCTTATTAGAGCCAAATCAAGCCCAAATATAGATAACATACCAATCATTCTCATAGCTGAAACAATAGCAGAAGCTAATCCAACGTCTTCGGCAGAGTAAAATCTCGCTGCTATAACCCAGAAAATGAAACCTGAACCAGCCCCCAGCAGGGAGGAACCCATTAGAAAGATGGAATTCTTGTAGAGTGGATCTCGGGATTGCTGAATTAACTTTTTTAACATTATCTCCTCTCCTCTAGATAGTTGATATTAAAGATTGTGAAATCTTTTTGGATATTAGAAAGAATTAGTTGAGAGATATGACACTTCAGTGGTTGATAATAACATAAAGAAGTTGATTAAATAGCATCAAATTATTTAAGGAAAAAGAAGTTGTTAAGTTCATAATTATTCAGTGAAAGAGTGATCTCCCTTAGCTGAGCCCTCCCATCACTAATCAGTTCAGACTCAACCCTCAAATAGTCCTTTAAGCTAAATCCTCTTAGGGTTCCATCTTCTTAGTAATACAGCAGAGTTATATAATTTTTCATTGAATCAAAGAGGAGTTAATTTATTTTGGTAAGTAAATCTAAAAGCTATTAGAGTCCTGAGAACATTACAATCTCATAATTTTAAATAACAATGGATTAGCTTTAATTGCCTTTCTTATGTACTAAACATAACTTACCAATAGAATGTATCTCCTTTACCAATGATCTATATTCGTCAATTGTTTCTAAATCTTGTCAAAAATATCTTTCAGATCTTTTTTTAAATCGGTCTCAGGCTCAAATCCGAGCTTTCTGGCTTTAGATATATCTGCACAGGATCTTTTAATGTCTCCTTTTCTTGGTTTACCGAATTCTGGGCTACCTTTAACTCTAGCCAAATCCATGATAATTTCAGCAAGCTCCAGAATAGAGGTCTCCTTTCCTGTACCAACGTTATAGGCTTCTCCACTTTTTCCTTTTCTGAGAGCGATCTCTATGAAATTCACCACATCTTTGACATGAACAAAATCTCTCGTTTGCCGTCCATCTCCGTAAATTATGGGAGGTAGGTTTTGCTTTACTCGGGAAATGAATCTGGCTATAACACCAGAATAAGGATTGGCTGGATCCATTCTTGCAGAGAAAACGTTGAAAGGCCTTACAATGACGGTATGAACCTTCTCGGAAAAAATCCTGCAATAGTGTTCTCCTGTTAACTTGCTCACTCCGTAAGGAGAGAGTGGATTCTTCGGATGCTCCTCATCTATTGGTATATGGTGGGGATCTCCATACACAGCAGCAGAAGAGATGTAAATGAATCTATCCAATCCGGTTTTAATTCCAGCCTCTAAAAGGTTGATGGTCGTCATGATGTTGTTTTCGACATCATAAACAGGATCCTTCCAGCTATTCTCCACCGAAACCTGGGCAGCCAGATGGATTACAACATCCACACCCCTGACAACTTTTCTGACAAAATTGAAGTCTCTGAGATCTCCTCTGATAACGATGTCTTTTATAGCTTTTATTGTAGGAACTTTCAGATCAACACCAACAGCATCATATTCATCAGCCAGTCTTTCCAGCACATATGAGCCAATTTGCCCAGAAGCTCCGGTTACAAGGATCCTCATACAAACAACCCATGGATAGATAATGAGAGTATATTAGATATACCTTATCAATCCTTCTCTCTTATTACAAGGTTGAGATTTAAACTCTGAATCTTTCCTTCGACAGCGTCAATGATTCTCTGCTGAACCTCACTACCTGCATAATCCTCCATTGCAGGCAGGGGAGGGGCATAATCCTTAAACAGGAGGAACCATAGCTTGTACTGCCCTGTTCGGTTTATGGAGAAGTTGTACAGCATTTCCCACTGGGGTGTCCAGTTGCCTTCTATAGTGACAGGAGTATGGTTTAATGAGACGTTGAAGGAGTCGATGAAGTACATGTGGTTGACTACAGTGGTGTTATTTTCAAAGGTAGCGTTAACAAGCCATATTTCCACAACGTAATTGACTGGCCGATATTCGTGGTTTACTATTCCTATGATGACTGAGGCTTTTTCGCCTACTGTTAAATTGTGAGGATAGCCAGCAGCCTTTCCATCCGGGCCTAAAATGTAGAATTCGGTGAAGTGTTCTCCTTCTTTGGGGGTTATGATCACATAAACCAGCATCCCAATGGCCGCAAGGATGGCTATCACCAGAACCACAGTCAAAAACTTGTCAAGTCGTGAAGAATAAGAAAAATCCTCACGCAAACTTGTGAAAAAGTCCCTTAAAGGTATGTGGAAGCTCTCCTCAGGGAACAACATCCTTCGCCTGATTAAAGCCACTATAGAAAAGATGACAATAAAAATGTAAACGGAGACCGCAATGGGTATGAGTCTTATACCGAAAGGGGTATAATTCAGACCTAGACCTATAAGAGGTACCACAGCTATACTCAACCCAAAACTTAAGGCAAGTCTCTCGATTCCGTCCAGATCCTCTTTTTTAGGAAATAAAGCTGATATGAGGGCATATCCAGGTAGAAACAGAACAAACAGCAATCCCAGAGCTACTCTTACATAGCCAGCCTCGGGCAATATAAAAATAATGGCCATGAGAATGGTTGAGACCACAACACTCATTGCCAGATCCCAGTTCCTCACTCATTAACCTCCTACAGTTAGATGGTAGTACTTGTCTTTACTTTCGATTTCAATGAGAATAGGCCAGTTAAATAAACTTACCGGAACATTCCATTCCTAATCTGATAAATTAAGAAATTACTATAACCTTAGAAAAGTGATAGGCGTGTATATAGGACGAAGAAAATGAAGATACCTTAGATTGATTCAATAACAAAACGTAATTATGCAACTTTTCAATCAGAGCCAAAAAAATCAATCAGTTTCATTCAAACCAATCACTCAGATCAGAAATATGCACAATAGAATCCATTTTGAGCTAAAAAAGTCAGATCTTCCACAATTATCCTGTAGCCTCTTCTTAACCTATCCACAACTTATACTTACTCGATTTCTTCCAAACCCCCAGAGACAAGGCCCCCAATCATTCCATGCCCATCATTAATTCAATTCTGGTAGAATATAATAATGATAAAAATTTCTAAAATCTTTCAAAAAGTTGAAAACTTTTCAAAATGCCTTTCTTTTAAATTGCGGAAGAGAAAAACTTAAATATTACTATTGATATTATATTAATCGATGATGACCACCATCATATCGATGGCCAGTTCCATGTCTAGCTCACTATCCAGTTCGCTATCGAGTTCCAGTTCACTGTCAAGTTCCATGTCTTCTATTTCAATGACCACACAGGTCGGCCTGGTGTTTGGTGGGGTCATCGCAACCGTCTTTTTAATTCTGCTTCTTTCCGCCAAGGAGATCCTGAGCGCCACTGACGTCAAAAAGTCTGTCATGGTGGCTCTGGATTCAGTGATTCTGCCTTTGCTACTGGTCTTCCTGGCTATAGTGGTCTTCAAAGTCAACGCTGTTCTGTGACCATTTTTTTTATATTTTCTTGTTCTCTGGTTTTGTGTTTTCCTTCTATTTTAGATGGTTGTTTTATGGCTGCTTATATGAGCATGATTCATGTGCCCACAACCGCCAGAAGTCATGTCCACCCCACAATAGAGCTACCCAACTGTTTGTAATTAGCCATACAAACCCATACCTTATACTAAAAGTAAGGCAAACTCAGATATGGAACGATTCCAAACATGAGGATGTTGTTCACGGCGTGAGCCACAACCACCGAGTACATATTCCTCGTAAAATAGAACACAATTCCCAGAAGAAAACCGGCCACAGTTGCAAAAACCACTTCAGAGAACAGTCCGTATCCAGAGTGCATGATTCCGAATAACACACTTGAAATGAGCACGCCTCCCCATCCTCCCAGCTCCCTTTCAAGAGTTGTCTGAAGAACGCCTCGGTAGCCAAGTTCCTCTCCAAGCCCGACAAAAACGAACATAACGAGAGAGAGGATGATGATATTCTTCCAGTCCAGAATGGGGATCAAAGCGGTAGCCCCCAGGGTTTGATTTTCCATCCATCCCAGGAGAATTCCAAGGAAAATCCCTACAACCAGATAGAGGGGCATGGCTCGGGAGATTTTCAAACCCAGATCCCTCCAGCCCATGCCTATCTGACGGGCAGCATAGGCTATGGATATCAGATAGGGTGCATAGATAAGGGGAAACCAGTAGAGGGTGTAAGGAAAGAACACGGGCATGGCTGTATTAACAACCCTGAATACAGATACAAGGGACAGGGCTATCAGAACACTATCAGAGGGAGATCTGACAGCATATACCAGGATGATCAACAGCAAGAGGTTCAGCACATGTAGATACAGCCCATACAGGATCTCTCCTCTGAAATTCAGTACTTCTGCCACCACTATAAGGGCCATTGGAAGGAGGATGGTCTTGGGGGCGCCATACCTGAAGGCTTCTACAGTGTGAGCAATGGCAAGGTAGGCAAAAGACAGTATAACCCCCACGGCGAGGGGTAAAAAGGAGATGATGGCAGACATGAAGATCTCATCACCAACAGGGATCAACGGAACAACGAAGGAAGAGACATAGGGAGAGATGGCAAAAGATACTGCCACTCCAATCTCACCAGGAACTCTGCGGTATAACAGATAGATTACAGGCCCGATGACTCCTCCATAAAGGATGAAATATGGTGAAGAACCCAGAATATCGAAGAGGGTAAAAACCATGAAAATATAGGATGAGATGAGCTGAGAGGTTATTCCAGCCACGATTGCCAGTAGTTCTTCCCGTTCCCCTCCATAACTGTATCTATAATCAAGCATCCCTGTAAAACAAGGGATGTACTTTTAAAAAATCTTTCCATTTGGCCCTGTAAGATGGGGAATTACATCCATCATGAGAAGGAGTGAGTTATGATTTATCACCATTCTAAGCCCCGGTGCATTTTGTTCCTTTGCTTGTTCATGCTCATCCCTGAAAATAGGGAAGCAAGAATTAAAGAGATCCAAAAGGAATGTGAGTGGATCAAAAGACGTTAAGAGTTTGGAAGAGAACCTTAAATATAGAAAAACGTGTACTGGCTTCAGGGGGCCATCTGGTGAATCAACAAAAGAATCAACAAAACAGGGGCATTGGATTCTGGTCTGCTACTGCCATCGGTGTGGGAGGGATGGTAGGTGGTGGAATCTTTGCCGTTCTTGGTCTTGCAGTTCAACTGGCAAAGGGAGGCACTCCAGTCGCCTTCCTGCTGGGTGGAACCATTGCCATGATCACCTCCTACTCCTATGCCCGGCTATCAGTCACTTATCCAAGCAGAGGAGGGACGGTAGAATTCTTAAACAGGGCCTTCGGCACGGGTATCATCACTGGCGGGTTGAACATTCTGCTGTGGATAAGCTACATAGTTATGATCTCCCTCTACGCCTATGCATTCGGAAGTTACGGAGCGAGCTTCCTACCACAGAATCTCCAGCCGGTATGGAAGCACGTGTTCATCACTGGGATCGTTATCCTGCTGACGGGCCTTAACACCCTCAGTGCTAGCATCGTGGGAAAGGCTGAGGAGTGGATTGTCATCTTCAAGGTAGCCATCTTATTCCTTTTCATTATAGCTGGAATATGGACTGTGGACAGCAGTAGAATTCAACTCCAGACATGGGCTCACCCGTTACAGTTAGTCGTGGGAGGGATGATCATCTTCCTTGCTTACGAGGGATTCGAGCTTATTGCCAACACCACAGAGGAGATTAAAGATCAAAAAGAGCGTAAAAGGTTACCTTTAGCTTATTACACTTCTGTCGGTCTTGTGATGTTCCTATATATTATGGTGGCCCTTGTGACTGTGGGCAATCTACCCTACGATCAGATCATAGCGGCAGAAGATTACGCCCTTGCTGCCAGTGCCAGACCATTTCTGGGGAATGCGGGATTTACTCTGATCGCTATCGCAGCGTTGCTTTCAACAACCTCTGCCATCAACGCCTCCCTGTATGGTGCAGCAAGAGTCAGCTATATAATCGCTAAAGAGGGTGAGCTGCCAGAGGTTCTCGAGCACAGAGTGTGGAACCGTCCTACTGAAGGGCTTCTCATCACTACAGGGCTTGCTCTTCTGCTGGCTAACCTTTTCGACCTATCCAGCATAGCCATTATGGGCAGTGCAGGCTTCCTGCTTATTTTCTCTGCGGTCAACATGGCCAATGCCCGCCTCTATAAAAAAACAAAGAGCAACAGACTGATACCTGTTGCTGGAGCAATAGTCTGTTTAATGGCTCTGATTATACTGGTATCGTCCACAGCAGGTTCTCTTCGAGATATAGGCATACTTGCAGTAATGATTGGTTCCTCTTTTGCCATTGAATATGCTTACCGGAAATTGTCAAAAAGAGAGATCCAGCCTCTTCCAGATATAATGGAACTTGATTGAGTCCTTACTCGCCAGCCTGATTGAATCCAGCATTCACCTTTGAATCTCTACAATATACCACCTGCCTGCTATGTGTCCTACGGTCCAGTGTTAATAGGCGATGATAAGCACATCCTATAGAAGGCGGGGAAACAAGGCAAGGTCTACAAAATGATAAAAGCATTACTGCAACTGAAACTGCTACCCAACCAGGTATTTCCGGAGCAATTTATAGATCACATACACCACCACCACAAAAACGGCCACATATACCACAGCCACTATGACCTTCCACAGAACCAATGCTAAGAGTATGGCGATGGCCAGAATGAGCAAGTCTCGTCCTTTCATGCTTCTGAATACTCCCTTTACCTATATCAGGTTTTGCTTTCACCCTGCCTTCAGTCTGCCTTCAATTGCCCTTAACCTTCCCATAACTTTCCCATAACTAGCTTTTGTCCTGTTCCTGATCTGGCCTTTCCTTGCCTTTGTCCAATGCCATCCCCTCAATACCTTATCCAATTTCCTCGCTCTCATCACTCAATCTTTTTTATTCTCACCTTGGTGAGCTTGAAGGCCGGTACCTTTGAGCATTCTTCCAGCTTCACTGGTATGAGGGTATTCGGATTAGCCGTAAGAAAATGAATTGGGACAAAGACCTGTTTCAGCCCAACCTTATCGCTTACCCTCACCTCTGTGATGATACTTCCCCATGGAGATTCAATCAGCACCTTATCTCCTTCAGAAACGCCCAGTTCTTCAGCATCATAATAGCTCACTTCTGCAAAGGGTTTGTTGAGTCTTCTTGTTAGAGTTCTGGCCCTCAAGGTCTGATTGGAAGAATGGAAATGAAACAGAACCCTCCCGGTTATCATGGAGAAGGGATACTCTTCCCCGTTATCCCCGTTGGATGGCATGGGTATAGAGAACAACTTTGCCATACCCTTATCCGTGAGAAAACCATCTTCAAACAAATACTTCCTGTTTCCTGGCCAGAATCCTCCGGTTTCATAAGATATCCCCGAATACTGGGGAACAGCCTCGGTTATCTCTTTAAAAATCTCACTCTCGCCAGAAAAAGAAAAACCGGAAAGACCTATTTTCTCAGCCAGCATGGAAATAATCTTCCAGTCGGGAAGGGCTTTTCCTGGTGGCTCGATAACCTTTCTGAGTCTCTGAACCCTTCGTTCAGTGTTGGTGTAGGTGCCCTCTCTTTCTGCAAAACAGGCTGCAGGCAACACTACATTGGCAAATTTTGAAGTCTCACTGGGAAATATGTCCTGAACCACCAGAAATACCTTTTCAAGCATTCTCCGAACAAAATCCGAATTGGGATGAGAGCCTGCAGGGTTTTCTCCCACGATATAGAGAAATTTAATATTCCCTTTATCGATTTCACTGAACACCTCGCTCTCCCTGATACCCGGTCTGGAAGGTATGGTATAGCCCCACACCCTCTCCAGATAATGCACACCAGAAGTGCCAAGCTTAACATATCCAGGAAGGATATTGGGCAACCCGCCCATATCACATGCTCCCTGGACGTTGCTCTTCCCCCTCATGGGATAAAGACCTGATCCTTTTTTCCCCAGCTTCCCGGTGACGAGCATCAAATCCGCTATAGCCGCGACGTTTAAAGAACCAGTTACATGCTGGCACAACCCCATACAGTAAACAATAGAGGCTGTCTCTGCTTTTGCAAAATCTCTGGCAAGTCTGTAAATCAATTCCTCCGGCACTCCAGCAATACCCGCTACCCGTTTTGGGTTGTAATCCACTATCGACCTCGAGAACTCCTCAAAATTCTCCAGTCTGCTGAAAACGAATTCCTCATCATACAGCTTCTCAGTGAGTATCACATGAAGAACAGCTCCAAGGAGATACAGATCCTTTCCGGGTTTTATGCTGACATGAATATCAGCTATCTTCGTGGTGGGAGAAGATCTCGGATCGATGGCAATGATCTTGCTTCCTTTCCTTTTTGCCTCCAGAATGTGCTTAACGGCCACCGGATGGGTTTCCACAAGGTTTGATCCCATTATCCATATGACCTCAGAATCAACCAGATCATCAAGAGGGTTGGATACCGCAGCAGAACCGAGCATATAACTCAACATTTCCACGGAAGGAGAGTGACAGAGCCTGGCGCAGTTGTCTATGTTGTTGGTTCCCAGGGCCCTGACAAACTTCTGGAGAAGATAGTTATCTTCGTTGGAGCTGGATGAAGAAGTGAGAAAATACAGAGAATCCGGTCCATGATGGGTTATAACCTCAATAATCTTTTCAGCCACATAGGTCAGAGCTTCATCCCAGGTGGCTTCTTCCCCTTCAACCAGAGGATATCTAAGGCGATCTTCATGCTGGATCCATTCATGAATGGTTTGCCCCTTTATACACAGCAGATTGCCATTCGGTTCAACACCTGCTGGTTTTACTCCGATTACCCTACCCTCTCTGATTTCTAGTCTGACATTACATCCAACCCCACAGAAAGGACACAGGGTCACATCAGATAGCTCATCTTCTCCTTTCATCTCAATCCTGTCTCATCCCGTGATTACCACCCCTTTTCCCCCCTCTAAGATGTCACCCACATACTTCCCATCCTCTTCTTTGAGAGATGGGGGCAACTCACACTTCCCCTTTACCGTGATTTCGCCACCCTTCATGGCGGCACCCGTTATTCCACTGTCTCCCAAAATAACAATCTTACCACCGGACATCTTGTATCCCACAAAATCTCCGGCGTTTCCCCTCACCTCTATATACCCTTCTTTCATCTTCTCCCCGAGGTAACTGCCAGCATTTCCTTCGAGGAGTATCTTTCCACCTTTCATACCATTCATGCTACCATGGTAAGCAGCTCCAGTATAGCTGCCAGCATTCCCAGTAACGGTTATAACCCCCTCCACCATTTCCGCTCCGAGGTAGTCATCTGCATGTCCCTCCACTGTGATCTCTCCTCCTTTCATGAAAGCCCCGCAGTGGGGGCCGACGTTACCTCTCACCAGAATCTTTCCACCATCCATTCCCTTACCGAGCCACTTAACCTTGGAAAAATCACCCTCACAGATAAGGAGGTTCTCCTCTCCCTCCTCGAGTGAAACATTGAATATCTCCCCCAGCTTCACAACCCTGTTTCCGTGATAAACCTCCAGCGACTGTATCTCTTCCAGGGTTTTTCCTCCAACAACAGATGGAACAATTCCATCCACCTCGACTGGCACATCCAGTTCTGTCTTGAGGCTAAGCTTTACTGCCATTCAGGACACCTCCACCGGATGGCTGGCCTTCAGCCATTCTTCCTCAACACCGTAACTAGAGAACTCAAGGGAGTAATACCTGAAGAGATTGATCACATCATCCCCGATCAAACTCCAGTGGTCATCGGTATATGTATTAACCCAGTAGGTCTTTCCATACACCTGCCTGGCAAGATTTCCATCTTTGACGATTACTTCCCCTCCCTTGACTGTCACTTCTGCCGAGGATAGGGCTTTTTCTACTACTCCGTAATCTCTCGATGGATCCGCTTCCAGGGGATTAAAGTCATATATTGCAACATCCCCCTCAGCCCCCACTCCAAGATGCCCCTTCTTTTCGAGATTAAGGAGTCTGGCAGGCAGAGTTCTGGTCATCAGAATTACATCTTCCAGGGTTAGTTCCACTTCTATAGAGGGGAGGGACGTGGCTTTTTCCACCAGCTTGTGAACTCTGGCCAGTTCCTCTTCTCTTTTCTTCCTGCTCATCAGCATAGCAGCAATATAGGGGTAGGATGTGAAAGGCCCACCATTGGGGTGGTCTGTCGTCAGGACAACCTTTCCAGGATTGACGAGAAGGCCTATTTCCAGACCGATAGCCCACTGGACTGCCGTAACGGGGTTCTTTGGTGAGTAGAAAAAGGGAAGAATGCCCGCTCCTGTTTCCAGTTCCACGTCCATATTGCTCCACTTGGCTTTAGTAAGCTTGTGAAGAGCAAACTGGGCTGGAGCATCTGCGGTCATTGTGGTAGCAGATCCAAATACGGGTTGCCCCATATCAACCGTGATGTTATCCACCTTATTGACGTATCTGGCGATCTCTTCAGCCCCAGATGAGAAAGTTTTCCATGAATCTCCAGCATACGAGTTAAACTGTACATGAGTTACGTGAAGAACCGGGCGATCTTTATTCTCAATTCCCTCTACCAGTTTCATGGATTGGAGGGTGGTCTCAAAATTCCCGGGAACTCCCAGGTTGTTGCAGTGAAGATGGACAGGATGAGGAAGGGATAACTCCTCGTTAACCTTTACAAGGGAGTTTATTATATCCGCAGGGGTGACCTCAAAATAAGGGACTACATCATCCAGTCCTCGCATATTCTTCCCGTAGGCCCACGCTTCAATTCCCCCGGGATTAACGACCTTGATTCCATAACTCTTGGTTCGGTTGAGTAACCAGGCCATATAGGCAGCGAGCTTTTCCATATCTCCTTTTTTTGTGTACTCCATAACATTCCAGTTGTTTCCTGATAGAACAAAGGTTCCTTTATCGATCATGGGGATTGCATCCAGCTCTTCATGGGTATGAAAGGCAGAAATAGGAGGGTTAGCAGGCTCAAAAGCGGTTGTATATCCCATTCTAGCGTATCTATACCCTATACCATAAGAGTTGGGAACCGTATATCCCGATTCTGCCCTGAATCCAGGATTTCTTCGTATGCCAGATTTAACATCTTCTGGCCTCATGACTCTGGCTGTATTAACCTTACCCCCCGCAATATGGGTGTGCATATCCACTCCGCCAGCCACTACGAGCTTTCCACTGGCATCAATAACCTTTGCATCTTTAGGAAGATTTTCAACAATTGTACCATTTTCGATGAATATGTCCATCTTCTCCCCAGCGACCCCGTTCTGAGGGTCGTATACAATCCCATTGCGAATGATCAGGTTCATATCACGCCCCCATCAATTCCACGACCTTATGATACAGCCTTTCCAGGATTTCCTCATCAGAGAGGTATTCGCTCTCTTTGAATTTTTTCAAACGCATTGGTATTCCGTCCATCCTGTATACCGTTCCCTCAGCTTCAATTCCCACAAGGGAGGAGGGTATAACAACTTTGGCAAAACGTGTGGTGAGATTGGGATGAGGATCAATCTGAATTACAGGAATATCAGCCAGATGCTTCACCGATCTGGCCGGTAAATGGGCTGCTGGATCAGAAGAAACCACCAGGGCTGAATCACAGTCTTTTCTCCTTAAAATTTCTGTTACAGAGAATTCTCCGGGAGAGAACCTGGCGTACCCCCGGGAAAAGTCAATGGCATAGGGAAAACCAACTTCCCATGTAGGAACCTGATCCGCTCCAACCACATTGAAATGCCCTCTCATAGGCTGAATCACAAATCTTGTGTGACTGTTAAGCTCCTGGACCAGACGGATCGCATTCTCCACATTCTTGTTTCGACCTCTGGACTGGGTCATTCCAAGACCATATAGAAGGGCTCCAAATCTCGCATTCCTCATCTTATCCACCAAAGAGACCAGTTTTTCAGCAGGAACACCTGCCACGGAGTTTGGAAGATCATCCTCTTTCCCGGCAAGGATCATCCTCATGGCAGTGATTATATGATAATCGCTGTTTGGAGGGATCTGAATGAACTCATCCGCAATATTGGCAGTCCTGGTTTTTCTAACGTCCACAACCACCACATGTCGCTTTCTTCTGCCTTCCACAAAGAAACCTCTGGGAAAAACAGAATATCTAGTGGGGTGCCTTGGATGAGCGCTCATGGGGTTACATCCCCAGAAAATCAGTAGATCTGCTCTATTTTTCACCTGACCAAGGGTTGAAGCGGGAATTCCTGTTTCCTGGGTTGCAAGGGTTGAAGGAGCATGACACACCGATGAAGTGTTGTCATATACCCCTCCCAGTTTTTCCGCAAGAGCTACCCCATAGGCTATGGCCTCATTGACCGTTGAAGCCCATCCGTACAGAAGGGGTTTCTTCGAATTCACCAGAATTTCTGCTGCCGTTTCAATAGCCTCATCATAACTCACTTTCTGGCCATCCACCTGAGGGAATTCAATCCGGGGATGATCCAGAAATTTATGATAACCGAGCTTACACGTATTTTTTGTGGAAACACCATCTTCATCAATCTGAATGAGAATATCATCGCATACGTTACCACAAAAAGTACATTTCATATCATACAACACTCTCATTACATCACCTGGAGATCACGTTCTCTATCAGCTCATTAACCTCAAGCACTTTTTCATCGGTTTTTTCAATTGTGGCATCAATTCCCTTGAACTGGGGCATTCCAGTGCCTGTGGTTTCTGGATCAATAATCTGATTGGCATATGGGCCCATAGGAACAAAAACCACTCCACTCGGGATGTCCTTGTTTTTTTTCACAGATAACACAACACTGCCAAACTCAGTGGTGATTTTAACCCTGTCCCCCTCTTCAATACTGAGGTACTCACAATCCTCAGGGTTAACTTCACATATAGACACAGCCTCAAAATATTCCTTTGAAAGCTTATCATCCACATAACTGCCCTGTCCAAGGCTTCTGCCAGTTACAACATTAGCTTTTAAGCCCATATTGACCACAACCTGAGAAATACAATGTCCAGTGATAAATCTTGCTATAAAAACGTGTCGAATCATCGATTTAATCTCATGATAAATTATTTCAGTATTCTATAGCGATTGAATCTAATAGATAACTATGGCATACCTATATAATTGGAAATCCATAAATAATAGAATAGGAATCTTACATAAGAGGTGTCTGCATTAATTATAGAGGTTAGAATTCATGGACGGGGAGGACAGGGCTCAGTGACAGCCGCAGAGATGCTGGCGGTTGCTGCTTTTAAAGACGGTATGTACAGTCAGGCATTTCCTTCCTTTGGGGTGGAAAGACGTGGTGCTCCTGTCAGAGCATTTTTGAGGATATCTGATCGAAAAATAACCCTTAAATCTCAGATCTACGAGCCAGATTATATAATCGTTCAGGATCCCACTCTCATCCATATCGATAACGTGGGAGAGGGCCTGAAGAAGGACGGAATGGCCATAATAAACTCAGATAAAAGTCCAGAGGATCTGGAAACTGACATAGGTGGGATTGTAAGAACCATCGATGCCACCAGACTGGCCATTGAAATATTGGGGAGGCCCATTACCAACACCGCCATGATAGGTGCCTTTGTTGGAGCCTCCGGTCTGATATCCATAGATGCAGTAAAAGAGGCGATTAAAGAGAGATTCTCTGGGGAGATGGGCGAAAAGAATGCAAGACTGGCGGAAGTGGCCTTCGAAAAGATCAAGGTGGCATAATATGGAAGTGGAGATTACTCTCGGTGGAGTTGCAAGACCTGGTACAGCCAGAAAAAATAAAACAGGCACTTGGAAAGTATACATGCCCGTGGTGGACCATAAAAAATGTATACTTTGCATGCGGTGCCTTCATAACTGCCCGGAACCATGCATTACTTCAGTGGACGATAAAATAGAAATAGATCTGGACTACTGCAAGGGTTGCGGTATTTGCAGTAGTGTATGTCCTGTTGACGCCATAGATATGGTCTACGAGGAGAAATGAGTATGAAAAAGGTAGTTGAAGGATCAGTTGCAATTGCCCATGCCGTCAAAACCATCAGGCCTGATGTGATTGCAGCATATCCTATAACTCCTCAGACCCATATCGTGGAGAGGTTATCGGAGTACATAGCAGATGGAGAGCTAAAATCAGAATACGTCAGGGCAGACTCCGAATTTTCGGCCATCTCCATCCTAGTAGGAGCCTCAGCCACTGGAGCACGAACCTTTACATCCACTTCTTCTCAGGGCCTTGCTCTGATGCATGAGGTCCTCTTCAATGCTTCTGGAATGAGACTGCCCATAGTGATGGTTGTGGCCAACAGAGCTTTATCTGCTCCCCTCAACATATGGAATGACCAGCAGGATTCCATCTCCCAGCGAGATTCCGGCTGGATCCAGTTGTACGCAGAAGATATACAGGAGGCCCATGACCTGACCCTTCAAGCTTATAAAATTTCAGAAGATATTGAGGTCAGACTGCCCTCCATGGTCTGTATGGATGGCTTTATTCTCACCCATGCCTACGAACCGGTGGATTTATTTGAAGATGAGGAAGTCCAGAAATTCCTACCACCTTATGACCCAAAAGTCTACCTTACAACAGAAGACCCTCTGACCTTTGGGGCCCTTGCTACACCCGAATACTACACTGAATTCCGATATGTCATGCAACAGGCAATGGAGAGGGCAAAGAAAAAGATCAGGAAAGTATTTACTGAATTTAAAGAAATGTTTAACAGAGGAGAGGAAAGTCTGATTTCCCTGTATAAAATGGAGGATGCCGATATCGCAATAATCACTCTTGGATCCCTGACAAGCACTGTTAGGGAGGCCGTGGACAGGCTCAGAGATAAGGGGATTAAAGCTGGGGTTGTGAAGATAATCAGCTACCGTCCCTTTCCAGAGGAGGAAATTCGAAAATCTCTTGATAAGGTTAACTCCTTCATCGTATTCGAAAAGGACATATCCCTTGGCCATGAAGGGGCAGTGTTTACCGACGTTAAAAGCGTTGTATACCATATGAAAGACAGACCATCTGCTTTCGGATTTGCAGTGGGGCTTGGAGGACGAGACGTGAGGGAGTCAACAATCGAGAAGCTGATTGTTGAATGTATTGAAGGCAGAAAAAAGGAAGGGTTCTACTTTGGAGATGTTAAGAGAGTTAAGGAGATATTGAAATGATGCTGTTTGGTCCGGGCCATAGAGCTTGTGCTGGGTGTGGTTGTGCTGTAACCATAAGGCATGTTCTGGAGGCTCTGGAAGGCAAATGTTTTGTTGTCAACTCCACTGGATGTATGGAAGTTGTGAGCACACCATATCCGGAAAGTTCCTGGGAAGTGCCCTACATCCATTCTCTCTTTGAAAACGCCTCGGCTGTTGCCGCAGGAATTGAAACTGCCTTAAAATCACTTTCAAGGGAACATGAAGGAAAGGTGGTCGTTATCGCTGGGGATGGTGCCACAGCGGATATTGGAGTTCAGACCCTCTCCGGAATGATGTTCCGGGGTCATGATATACTGTATGTCTGCTATGATAACGAAGCCTATATGAACACCGGAGTCCAGATGAGTGGTCTCACGCCCCTTGGAGCCCACACCACCACGTCTCCGGCTGGAAAATCAATCCCCGGAAATCTGGGGCCAAAAAAGGATATGCCTGCCATAGCCCTTGCCCATGGTGCGAAATACGTTGCAACCGCCTCCATGGCTTTTCTTGCAGACATAAAGAAAAAAATACGAAAAGCCAGAGATATAACCGGCCCGTCATATATCCAAATACACTCCACCTGTGTTCCAGGATGGGGGATAGACTCCGCTAGATCTGTTGAAATCGCCCGACTTGCTGTTGAAACCGGATTGTATCCCATATTCGAATACGAAAACGGTCAGCTTGTCTCGGTGAGAAAGATAAAAAACAGGAAACCGGTAGAAGAATACTTGAAGGTCCAGGCCAGATTCAGGCATCTATTTAAAGATGAAAGAGGTAAGGAGATAATTGAAAAAATACAGGAAATAGCAGATTATAATGCTCAGTATTACGGGTTGGATGCGTAATGTACGTGGGACGAATTGTTGTGGTAGGATTGAAAGAAGGCATTGGATTTGGAGGTTACCGGGTTTCATCCAGATCCTTCCCCAATAGAATTGCCGAAGTAAGGGGAAATTCCATATTCATTCAGCCAAAAAACCCCAAAGAAATGCTGAAGAATCCATATATCACCTACACATGTCTTAAAGCTGGTGAAAACTTTGCTGTGGTGAGCAACGGTACCCATACTGATGTGATCTTCGATAAGCTTGTGGAAGGATATCCCCCAAAGGACGCTTTGATTCTGGCGCTCCTCACCATGGATTATGAAAAAGATGAGTATTTCACACCCAGAATTGCAGGCATAATAACTCAGAAGAAGGTATATCTTGGATTTGTTGGAGCAGAAGAAATCAAAGTGAAAGGATTTTCTGAAGGAACATACCATGTTGCAACCTATGAACATACTGATTTTGCAGAGATTGAGATTGCTTCAGATACCGCCATCGATATAGCCAGAGAAATGTACCACCTCCAGTATGAACATCCAGTTTGTTCGGCCGGAGTAACGGTGGGAGAGAAGGTTGAAATCGCAAGATATAATCCGTAACCTTAATGGAATCATATACTCATTGGATAATCTCCATAATTCCCCAATGAAAAATTAATATAATATAACTATGGAAAATGATTACAATGGAACAGTTAAAGGTAACAAACCTGTTAAAACTATATACCCTGTTACTCCTGTATGAAGGGCCCAAGCATGGGTATGAACTAATGAAATATATGGAAGACAAGATAGGTCTGAAAGCAAGCCCCGGACATATATACCCCTTCCTGAAAAAACTTGTTGAAATCGGCCTGATTGAACTGGAAGAGATTGCAGAGAGGGATAAAAAGACCTATAAGCTCTCTGAAAGCGGTAGAAAGTGGGTTGAACGAATGATTGACCGTATAGGAGATCTGATAGACATAGCAGTTGAGCCAAAACTGACAGTCTGTGCAAACTGTGGGTGCAAGGTGTATGAGGGTGGCTACAGAGAGGAGATAGAAGGGCAGACACTGGCCTTTTGCTGTGAACACTGTGCCCACTCCTACAAGATGGAACTTGAAGGGGGGCCCCATTCACACTGATCAAACTTATATTCTAGCAGTCATTCGTTTCGAGAGTTCTGATAGGCAACATCCTATCAGATACCATCAAGGCTAGAGGAGATCCCATGTTTAGCTTCCGGAACTTACTCAGAAAATACTGCCGTATACTCTATCATATAATGAAAAAGCCCTCACTGTTCTATCTCATAGTCCTGATAAACCTCGGTGGGACTGTTTATGGAATCTACTACTACCACCTTCAGCTTCTTGAATATCCCTTTTATATGTGGCCCATCATCTCCGACAGTCCCAACTCCACACTGGCTTTCGCCGTGGCATTCTTACTGTTATACAGAAAGAAGAGTAAGGATATCATAACCATTTTTGCTGGAGCTTCTCTTATAAAATACGGCCTCTGGACGGATTTTGTTCTATTATTCCACTCAGGATACTTTTTCAGCCCGGAAAGGATGCTCCTTTACACGGGAATTTTCATAACCCACACAGCAATGGTAGTGGAAGGTATCCCTCTGGCAGCAACTGTACGTAACATGGGCTGGAGAGTGTACGCTGTGCTCCTCTGGTTCCTCATAAACGACGGCTTCGATTATCTCAGAGGAACCCACCCCTACATACCCCAATATGGAATTGAAACTGTAGCTCTGGTAACCGTACTGTTATCCTTCATTTCCCTGATCCTCGTATGGCTTTCTCACTGGAGATGTAAGATGGCTGAACCTGCCAATCATGCATGAAGATATACTACTTCAACCACTACGGCCAGATCATCAGGGCAATACCGCATCCAGATCATACTCCAACCATGCTAGCGTCAGGGGGAGCATTAACAAATTGGAGATGAAAAACGATCATATGAGCCTAGCGATGATAACCCCGTTGAATTCCCTCTTAATCCGATCTTCATATTTCTCTTTACAGGAAATCAGAAGAGAGGTTGCTGGCCCACCCTTTTCCATACCTGCTATGGATCCTTCAATAACCAGTTGATTCCCGGAAGACGATGCCAGATAACTCAGCGCTCCGTTCAGACCATCACTTTTTACCGGCACGATCTCGTTAACAATCCCTTCCCTTCTGTATTCGGCCAGTTTCTGAATGGTCTCGATGGAAATAACTTTTTCCAGAGACTGTACCAGCTCTATTCCATGGACGGGGTCACCCACATACAGCACTGCATCTCCACTTTTTGCTCTGTTCTCTAGAAAATCCGGCTCTCCAGCCCCCACCAGAGAGAGGCTCACTCCACTCTGGACTGTTCCAGACAACTCTTCCGAACTTGTCACATACACCCTGTTTCCAGCTACTCCTACTTTTTCAAAATTTCTGTACATGGGCCTGAGCATCTTTTTTCCGGCAGCCAGATCGCAAGTAAAATTTATGATGGCAGACACAGGGGTTATATTCCTGGATAGAGCCTCAACAATGGCCTGACGTGAAATTACCTCCCCTACCAGATCATATCCTGCTTTTACACTGTCCAGATCTTTCTCCCCAATTCCTCCATAAGAGAAAGAGTGAATGGTTATGGCCATGTTGTTCCCCATATCAAAAATAACTGAATTTCTATCTTTTCTAACCCGGAGATCTCTGAAAAGGAGAGTGGAAGGCCTGACATATTCACCAAGATGCTCTATCAGTATCATATACATGGATATGGCATGTCTGATCACTTCCGATCTGGACATCAACATTGAACTGGCAATCCTGTCCAGTTTCTCCACCATCTCTCCTGGTAGTCTTACATTTGTAATACGCATGGAGAACACATGCTTACAGAGATATAAAAATCTTCCCGGGAAAGAATTATAACTGGGAAGAAAATACCACTCCATGATGGAGAAGATTATCGCATATAACCCCGACACCAGAGAAGAAATTTCCATTCAGGTAGCTGTGGAAAGACAGATAGACCTCTTTATCAATGGAAGTCTGGTCTCGCGAATAATGTGCACTCCTGCCGACCTCAAAGAGCTTGGAATCGGATACGTAACATCGGAAGGAATACTCAGCATCTCTGACATTGAGAGGGTCGAACTGCTCGAAGATGGACTGAACATAACAGCCTCCAATTTCAACCCCGATCTGTATCAGGAGCTCAGATCATCCGGATGCATCGGGGTTTCATGGGATGAGACTGAAGATCTCCTGATAACATCTCCCTGTAAGTTCCCATTATCCCGCGTTAAGGACTCTCTCGATTGTCTGAATGTTCCTGAATACACCCAAACCCATGGATATCATGTAGCCTGTCTTTTCAATAGAGATGGAAACCTCATAGCGAGAAGAATTGATGTGGGCAGACACAATGCAGTGGACAAAGTTATCGGAGCGGGCATTCTAAACAATACAGACATGAGTTCGTGTTTTCTAACCTTCTCAGGACGAATTTCAAGGGGTATTGCCCTGAAATGTGTTAGATTGAATATTCCCCTTCTAGTCTCTAAGGCATCCCTCCTTGACTCTGCGGTTGAAGTGGCGAGAAAATCCGGGTTGAGTATTGTTTCCTTCTGTGGAGAACTACCTTCAGCAATAAACCCGGAAAAACTTATTCACTAAACTCATCCTGACTTTTCTTAACGAGAATTAGCCCGGCAACTTCCTTCGAAAGGGAAAGTTCATTTCCAGAAAAGGAGATGATGATGGTATCGCCACTCTTATCGATAACAGAAAACTCCACCCCACAGTCAAGGCCCAAGTTCTTCAGCTTATCTTCCTGTCTTATGGCAACAATAACCCCTCTCTCATCCACTTCCAGATCCCAGAGGGGGTGAAAACTAACAGAAACTTCACAGCATTCAAGTCCATCCATCCGTTTTCCTTCCTCACAGTATTCAGGATTGCTCATCAATTCGCAGAGCCTATCTTCCACTTCTTTCGGGATATAATGCTCCATATCGCAGGCCAGTTTATGGGCTATCGGACTATCCACTCCGAGAAAGTCAACAAGAAAACGTTCAAAAATCCTGTGGGACCTCTTAATCTTTCTAGCAAGCTCCATACCCTTCTGAGTCAGGATGGCTCCATAATAGGGCTGATAGTCCACATAGCCTTCTTTTGACATCTTAACAAGCATTTCAGTTACGCTTCCTGGTTTGATTCCCAAAGCTTCAGCTATCCTGTTGGTTCTGGCCACTTTTTTATCCTTTTTCTGGATATCATAAATAGCTTCAAGATACTCCTCTACCCGTTCCACAAAAGAAAACCTCTCTCAGAAATATTAAATAATTTTGGTTTTTTCAGGCAATATCGGGCAATATATTTTTCAGGCAATGTCTCGAGATGTGTCGATCTGTATACCCTCTGATACCTTAAATCGTATCAGGTCGCTTACTGGAGTCCGACCACGTATCTTGGGAATAGCTAACTTGTTGGTAACCCTCTCTCCAAGTCTTTCTAGTTCGATGTCAAAGATGACATCGCTTAACGTCAGCACCTTATAGGCAAGTTCAGGAGTCTGGAGATCCTTGATAACATACAGATATACAAGATGGCCTGTCTCTTTGGAAATGGTATACAGCCTGTTCATGAGCCATTCTTTCATAGAAGTGGAAACCTCAAGATTCAGGAAAAAGGAGAAATGATCAAAAATTAGATTGGCATCTTCATCTTTCCCAATGATGGTGTTGAGGGAATGATCAATATAATCAAAAATCTCTTTATCTCGATACCTGTCTTCGAGAATAAACCGACCTGACTCATCCAGATAGTACTGGGAGTATACATCAACAAACTCCAGTTTGTCTGTCTCAAGATTTAGTGAGTTCATGTTCTCAATGATATATCTGAAGTTACGGGAAGTGTTATAATAATACGTTTTTCTGGCGGTAGCAAACTGATACAGAAACACTTCAGCCATGCTTTTTGGATTTGCATATACACATACAAGAGAACCTTCAGGAATTCCCCCGTCCAGATTCCTGTCTAGGAGAGTAATTCCGGTCTTCTTATTCCTGACCACAGGACGGGTCTTGGCAATAAGTTCTTGATTCATTACAATTACCATTATGATGAGATTTCCTATTTAAATGTTTGGCTTTTTACGAATACCACTTTAAATTAGAATTGATAAAATATTACTTTTTGCCCCGATCAACAATAACCGAAAGATTAAAGTTCCTCAGTCGATAAATACGATGGTTATCGAGTATCGGGTGTCATCATGACGATTATGGAAGAGGCGAAAAAAGGAAACATCACGGAAGAGATGAAAGCAGTAGCCAGGTCTGAAGGATTGTCCCCGGAAAAAATACGAAGACTTGTAGCCGAAGGGCGAGTTGTGATACCCAGAAATGTGAAAAGGGAGACCACTCCTAAAGGCATTGGCCGTATGATGTCCACCAAGATCAACGCCAATGTTGGTACATCCAGAGACTATGTATGCCTAGATGAAGAAATTGAAAAGGCAGAAATAGCTGAGAAATATGGGGCCGATGCCATAATGGACCTTTCAACAGGGGGGGACCTGGACTTCATACGCAAACAGCTTATCAACCATGTAAGTGTTCCTTTCGGTACTGTCCCCATATATCAGGCTGCCATGGAAAAAGAGGCCGTTGTGAACATGACCTCTGATGACATGTTTAACGTGATCAGAAAGCACGCCAGAGATGGCGTGGATTTCATGACAATACATGCAGGAGTTAACCTGAACTCACTGGAGAGATTGAAAAAATCTGACAGGATACTGGATGTTGTCAGCAGAGGAGGAGCCTTTACCATAGGATGGATGCTCCACAATGGTGAGGATAATCCATACTACAAGGAGTTCGACTATCTCTTGGAAATTATGAAAGAATACGATGTCACCATAAGTCTCGGAGATGGGATGAGACCTGGATGTCTTCATGACGCTTCAGATCGAGGAAAGTTTATGGAGTTCATAACCCTTGGAGAGCTGGTAAAAGAGGCGAGAGAGGCTGGTGTCCAGAGCATGGTTGAGGGTCCAGGACATGTCCCTCTTGACGAGATCGGACTCAGCGTTGATGCCATGAAAAAGCTGACGGGAGATGCTCCGTTATACCTCCTCGGCCCCCTCGTCACTGACATAGCTCCCGGATACGATCACATCGTCGGAGCCATCGGCAGTTCTATTGCAGGAATGCATGGAGCCGATTTCATATGTATGGTTACTCCTTCGGAGCATCTGGCTCTGCCCACTGTTGAACAGATAAAGGAAGGAGTTATTATCACAAAAATCGCTGCTCATGTGGCTGACACTGTCAGAGAGGGACAGAGAGAGAAAGCTAGAGAACTGGACAGACAAATGGCTATAGCCAGGAAAGAGCTTGACTGGGAAAAGCAGTTTGCTCTCGCCATCGACAGAGAGAGAGCAGAAGCCATATGGAAGAGTAGAAAATCCAAGTCAAAAGCCTGTTCCATGTGTGGAGAGCTATGTGCAATCCAGATGGTCAAGTCAGCCCTTAAAAAAACCTGATTTTATATTCTCTTACAAACATCAGGAAGCCATAAGTAGGATAAGAGACTATCATTGATGGGGTGATAGAATGGGCATATACATTGTTCTGTCCAAACTGACAGATGAGGGGGCGAAAACCCTGAAAGAAAGGCCTGAAAGGCTGAACGAGGTAAACGAAGAGCTCGAAAAAATGGGAGTCAGGGTGAAAGAGCAATATCTCGTCCTGGGAGAATACGATTTCGTAAATATTGTTGAAGCTGAAGATAACACATCCCTGGCAAAGGCCATGATCGAACTGGCTTCCAGAGGATCCATCCGAACCATGACTCTCGCCGCCATACCTGTTGATGAGTTCATCCGGGGGTAACACCACTACCCCACAATACATTACATATTATATTTAACTAATTGAATATTACCTGAATGCTGTCTGACTTTCATGAAACAACCAGCTTATCTATTTTTTCAATATTTCCTCGCTTTCCACAATCTCACATTTCAGTATATTTTCCATATGTCTCAACGCATACTCGAGATCATAGTCAGAAAGGGCCTCAATGCAGTCTTTTACAACTGTGACGTTATACCCCCTCAGGACAGCATCTGCTGCTGTATGCAAAACGCAAATATTTGCCAGAACTCCTGCTAGGTATATCTCCTCAATATTTTTTTCCCGTAAAAACATGTCCAAGTCAGTTCCAAAAAAAGCAGTATATTTTCTCTTTTTCACGACAAAATCATTTTTTTCGGGTTTCAACTCCTCAACTATCTCCGCTCCTTCACTGTGTTCAATGCAGTGGGAAGGCCATATTTTAAATTCAACATCATCTTCTCTATGCCAGTCCATGGTGTATATGACTTCATCGCCAGATGTTCTGAAAGCATCAATAAACCTGACCAAAGGTTTAATCACTCCATATACTCTATCTCCTCCATACAGAGCTCCCTCGGGATAACAGAAATCCTTCTGCATGTCCACCACAATCAAACCTTTCACCGAACCACCCCGAATATCTTTAAATACCTTGGTCCCCTTATAATTCTTATGCCCAAAACCAAGATTCTGGCTGGAATAGCATTTCTGGCTTTTGGGATTATTGACCTCATCACAGCCTTTTATACCCTCAGAGCTTATGATATCGCCATAGAAAATAATGTGGAGCACGAACTCGTTATGCTCGCACCTACTCTGTATAAGATACTCATCATTTTTGGAGTGGCAGGAGTTGCTCTATTTGGACTGTACATTGGATTGTACGCAAAGAGTCGAGAAGGGTAGAAATCGAGATTAATTACCTGATTAATCCTTATTTTTTCTTCGTCCAATAAAAAATAAAAAATGTTAAATATTCAACCCCATATTGATAATCGATTTAATTCTGGTGGTACTATGATAGTTCAGCATGATGTGACAATTGTTGGGGCTGGATTGGCCGGACTGAGAGCTGCTATTGCTGCCGCTGAAACGGGGGAAAAGCTGTCTATAGCACTGGTATCAAAAATCTATCCTCTCAGATCTCATTCTGTCTGTGCAGAAGGTGGGACAGGAGCAGCTCTGAGAGAGGGGGATTCCATAGAATTGCATGCCTGGGACACCGTCAAAGGGAGTGACTTTCTCGGAGACCAAGATGCCATAGAATTTTTCTGCTCACAAGCACCTAAAGAGGCTATACTCCTCGAACATTGGGGTTGTCCATGGAGTCGGACAGATCAAGGGCTGATAGATCAGAGACCTTTTGGCGGACACAGCTTTCCAAGAGCATGCTATGCAGCAGATAGAACGGGATTCCATGAAATGCATACCCTGTATGAGAGAAGTCTGATGTATGACAACATAATCCGATACAACGAATATTTCGTTACCTCTCTGATAATTGAAGATAATCACATTAAGGGCCTCACGGCCATAGATCTCAAAAATGGCGAAATGATTGGCATCCACTCCAAAGCAGTTATTCTGGCCACAGGGGGTGCGGGAAGACTATATGAATTTACCACCTACTCCTACACTGTAACCGGAGATGGGATGGCCCTTGCGTACAGAGCAGGGGTTCCACTGAAAGACATGGAATTCTTCCAGTTTCACCCAACAGGGCTGTTGCCTTCCGGTATCCTCATAACAGAAGGGGCAAGAGGAGAGGGGGGATACCTGCTCAACAACAAAAACGAGAGATTTATGGAAAAGTACGCTCCTGAAAAGATGGAGCTTGCTCCGAGAGATATAGTGTCCAGATCCATGATGACTGAAATCATAGAAGGCAGAGGATTTAAAGGACCATATGGTGATTATCTTCTCCTCGATCTCAGACACCTTGGAGAGGAGAGAATCGAAGAACGCTTACCACTCATACGGGAAGCTTCCATAAAATTCAGTGGAGTTGATCCTGTTGAAGAGCCCATACCTGTCAGACCCGTGGCCCATTACACCATGGGGGGAGTACACGCCAACATGCATACTGAAACCCCTGTAAAGGGCCTGTACGCTGCTGGAGAAGTCGCGTGTGTTAGCATACATGGAGCTAACAGGCTTGGAACTAACTCTACCATGGAATGTCTGGTATTTGGAGGAGTAGCAGGATCAAGAGCCGCAGAATTTGCCCTTAAAAATGATTTCGAAGCTTTGCCCAAAGATGTTGTGGCAAAAGAAGAGAGCAGGATATTCGATGACTTCATGGGAAGAGACGGAGACGAGAGTATAGCCGAGATACGGGATACCATGCGATCCACCATGGAATCGAAGGTGGGGATATTCAGGAAAGGGGACGATCTTAAGGAGGCCCTCAGGATCATTAAAGAATTGAAAAATAGATTTAACAACATCCAAATTTCGGATAAAGGGAGAGTATTCAATACCGATTTAACATCTGCCCTTGAACTTGATTTCATGCTTGAGCTGGCGGAAATAGTCGTTCTGGGAGCCCTAAAACGGGAAGAGAGCAGAGGAGCCCATTACCGACTTGACTTCCCCAAGAGAGACGATGAAAATTGGCTTAAACATACCATGGCTTACTATACAGAAGATGGGCCCAGACTTGAGTATATCCCTGTAACGATTACGAAATGGGAACCTGTTGAACGAAAATACTGAGGTGCCAAGATGGAAGAAAAAAATGTGGTGTTTGTGGTTAAAAGGTTCTACAACGATTCAGAAGAGGAGAGGAGATACGAGTTTACGGCCAGCAGGGGTATGACTGTCCTGGATGGCCTGTATTATATAAAGGATCATCTGGATGCAACCCTCGCTTTCAGGGCTTCCTGCAGAATGGGTATCTGCGGGAGCTGCGGTATGATCATCAATGGCAGGCCCATGCTCGCATGCTCAACCCAGATTTTCGATCTGGATTCTGATATAATTACCGTCGAGCCTTTGAAAAACATGGATGGGATAAAAGATCTAGTTGCCGATTTCAACGAGTTTTTTGAAAAACATAAAAAAGTGAAACCATATCTGATCAGAAAAGTGGAAAAGAGCGTGGAAGAAGGAGAGTATATACAAACACCGGATCAACTCAAGGAATACAGGCAATACGCTCTGTGCATCAAATGTGGGTTGTGCTATTCGGTATGTGCCATTGCAGGTTCAAACAATGAATATCTCGGTCCAGCTTCCTTGGCTTCAGCCTACAGATTCATGAAGGATAACAGAGATGAAGGTGGAGAAGAGAGACTGCTCCTTGTCGATGGGCACGATGGCTGTTGGAGGTGCCATTTCATGGCAGAGTGCAGCGAGGTCTGCCCGAAGGAGGTGGATCCAGCGAAAGCAATCCAGATGATTAAAAGAAAAGCTTTCATCGCAGCCTTCAAAAGGCTGTTCAGAAGGTGATTGTATGAGCTTAAAAAATGCTATCGGACTGTGGTTTGGACTGAGAGGCAAGAGCTTCACAGGCTATGCCTTCGTGCTTCACAGACTTACCGGAATAGTTCTGACCATCTATCTGTTTCTTCATCTCGCTTTCCTTACATCTCTTACCCAGGGAGAAGAGGCTTACACAGCATTAATCAGGAAAACGGTCACACCCACGTTCCTACCTTTTGATATCTTACTGGTAGGTGCCACAATATACCATGGGTTGAATGGGTTAAGGCTGGTGATTGCAGAATTCGGATTGACCAGATATCACAAGGAACTCCTCTGGGTTCTCGGGTTGATAGGTCTGATACTCTGGATTTACGTGTCTTATCTGCTCTACAAAATCGTGGTGGTGTGAATGGAGGAGATGCACACTAAAAAGGTTCTCGAACCCATCTGGTGGTTCTTCCAGATGATCAGCGGGATATTGTTATTGATCCTCGTGGCAGGACACCTATTTGCAACTCACTTTGCTTCAAAAGAGGCTTTAGAATACAGCAATGTTGTTGCCAGACTTTCATCAGCACCCATTAAAGCAATCTACATACTATTCCTCCTGATAGTGGTGTACCATGGCATCAACGGCATGAGAGCCATTTTTCTGGATCTAACTCTCTCTGAAAGAGCCAGACAGATCGTTAATGGCGGTGCTCTGGTAATCGGAATGATAACTTTCATATACGGAGCATATCTCGCATTCTCAATATAACACGATTTTTTATAATTTTTCATCTACTGTAGATTCAGTTATAATCCATTTTTTCTTTTATCTATTAGAATTCTATAATAAAATATAAAATGGACTCAATATAAAGAAAAATATAAATATTAATTCAAAAACATACATTATATGAATAAACTACTGAATAGATTATTCCAATCTGTTATTATAAGCTGTATAATACTTCTTTCGGTTTCCGCGGTTAATGCCAATGGACCTCCATTGACGGAAGTATATATATATACAACGGCACTGATGTCCCAGAAAATCCAAGAGATTTCTGGTACTTTTATAACGATAGTGTCAACAACAGCAACATCACAATTTTTGTCCGGATTAACAGTCTGGGTTTACCTCTTCTCGGGTTCGTTACATACAATGTAAGTGCTGATCTTTTCAACGTTACTGGTTCTCCACTCATCATCTTTAACAATACAGGTGTCAACAACAGTGGATGGTATGAGTTCACCCTCACGTATTCCATATATGGACAGGCAGTCAATGAATCATCGACTCCATATCCTCAGTTCATACCCATCTACCTCAACATATCCAATCAGACATCCACTTTCTTTCCAACCTCCATGATAAACGTAACTGTTGCCATGATAAACTTTGATCCAAAAGAGGATATATCCGGCCTCAATAATCCTGGAACCACTTCCTGGAAGAACATCCAGGATTTCAGCAACGTTACCGGACTCTCTTTCGTGCACAACACCACGCCAGGAGTGATTGATGGAAAACTGGAGATCCTCGAGCCGGTAAATCTTCTCGATCATAATTTCACCCAGAGTCTTGAACAACTTGGAAATAACCTAGATATGGCAGCAAGGGAGATGTCCCTTAACAACGCTACTACAGCCCTGAAAGAGTTCAATAAAACTTCCCGCCTGACCATCTACAACCTGACCACCGATAAACTGGTGATCTATGCTATCCCTGAAGGGTCCAGCCAACCAGTGGAGGTATTTAACTGGTTCACAGGTTATCTCGACTCAAATTATCTATCTGGTTCTCCCACTATAGCAGCAATGGGTAACGGTAACTATTCCATCAGCTTCACTGTGAATCACTGGAGTTCTTATGGAGTTAACGAGACTCCTGTCGTAAACCTTAACACCAACGAGACCTTCAGCAGCATCCAGGAAGCCATAGATGCCTCAAACACCACGAATGGTCATGTCATCTATGTTGGAGCTGGAGAATACGATGAATCAGTGTATGTGGATAAAGAACTCATAATCCGGGGAGAGTCAAAGGATAACGTCACAGTGACGAACAAAACCAGTAATGCGGTGATCTGGGTAGGAGCAAACAATGTAACCCTAGAAAACCTTACTGTAACGGATATCGCTCCTTCATACATTTACGGCATATATATTACCCAAGAGGGTACACTGACCAATGTAACAATAAAGAATGTGGTTGTGAAGAACACCACCAGATCCGGGATCTTTGCCAACTGGGTAAATGACCTTGAAATCAGGGACACTGTGGTGACGAATACCAGCACATACTTTTGGGCAGGAGGGATGTATCTAACCGTTGTCACAAACGCATCCCTCGTTAATGTAACTCTAATGAAAAACAAATATGTCGGACTGAATGTGTATGACTCATATGACCTCACCATCAAAGACAGTCATTTCAATGAGAACTGTGGAGGGGCTCAGGGAGGAGCCTCGCTTTTCATAGCAGGCAATATAACCATCATTAACAGCCAGTTCAACAACAACACCGCCTATGGTCTCTATCTGGAGGACGTGAGTAACGTTACCGTTACAGACAGTGAATTCAACAACAATGCTTTTAATGGTGTTTCTGTAACTTCATGGGGTACAATAACCGATATTAACATCACAGGTAGTGAAATGATCAATAACTCATGGTACGGGTTTACTTATGAGGGTGGAGTAGACTCTCTATATGACCTCCGGCTTCTCAGTAACAATATCTCCTTAAATGCTTATTCAGGAATATATCTGGAGGGGTATGTGGCCGGAGCAATAATCCAGAACAATACAATCCTGAACAATGATCCGAGCTGGAATGGAGAGGGTAGCGCCGGAATATCTTCCATGGGGACTATTGAAAATTCGACCATATCAGACAACACCATATCAGGCAGTCCAAATGGTATCCTGATATACCAAGGAGGATATGCATCAAACAATACCTTGACAAACAACACAATCTCCAGCAATTACTGGGGAATTGCTCTATATTGGGAAGACAATACAACAATAGACGAGAATATTCTCACAGAGAATATCTATGGGATCTATCTCTATTATTCTTTCGATAATGCCATCATAAATAACGTTATTGACAGCAACGAGGAGGGGATTTTTCTTTCGAGCAGTTACAACAATACCATTAAATTCAATACCATAACCAACAACACCGGAGATACAGGCATTACAATATCCAGAAATTCTGGTGGAAATGTTATTCAATACAACAATCTGGAAGGAAATATACCTGGAATTTCTAACACCAATTCTACCATTCAGGTGGATGCAAGATACAACTGGTGGAACTCCATAACAGGTCCTTCAGGAGATTTCAATGGTAGAGGAGACAAAGCTTATGGAAACCTTTCCATCTCACCATGGCTGGATGCCCCCTATCCATATGGAGAGCCCATATCCGGGGATTTCGGTAACATAAACGTTTCTTCTGGGGAATCGAGTTTGAATAGCTCGGATTTTGGTCTGAATGAGAGCGATTTCCCTGTAGAAATAGACGTGAATGCGAGTGATCCAGTTAACATCTTTGCAGGCTATTACGATGATGAGCCCTCAAACCAGAGCCTCAGCCTTGGAAACGGATTTTTTTATGATGTCGCCATCAACAACTCGTCTGCTGTCAATGAACTTGTTATCAGATTCTACTACACTGATTCAATGCTTCAGCAGGCTGGACTGACAGAGAGTACTCTCAAAGCTTACTGGTTTAATGGTAGCGCATGGATTGAATGCAGTGATCAAACCCTCAATACCACTAACTTCAATGGATGGAGTGGCTATCTTGAGGTCAGAGTCGATGCAAATACCNCCCCGAGCCTCTCTGACCTAACAGGCACACCATTTGGACTGTATGGCTTTAAAAAAGGAAAACATAACCCAGTAGTTATCACCTATGCATATCCCTACGATCTGAACATAGAGTACAGCCCCCAGGTTATGGCAGGAGAGAAGCTAACCCTCAACATACACTTCAAGAGTAACAAATACTGGTTTGGAGATCTGGATATTACTCTGCCCAACTTACCTGCTTTATGGAGCTATTCCCCCATTACAATCAATCCGGTGGAATACAGCAATGACATCAGTATGAACATACAGACTCCCGATAACGCCCAAGGGAGCTATACCTTCACGGTTAAGCTTTCTACCTACTACTACGCTATAACTCAGGATGTCACTGTTTGGGTCAATCCGAGGCCCCAGGTAACACCCACACCTACTCCACAGCCAACACCTACTCCGACTCCTGTTCCAACTCCCACACCAACACCAACAATAACCCCAGTCCCAACTCCTGTTCCAACTCCCACACCTACTCCACAGCCCACGCCCATCAAAACTCCCAAGCCAACTCCTGTAACAACACCAGAGAAGACTCCTACTCCTGCAATAACACCTGCAACAACACCGGAGGAACAGCCAGGTTTTGAGGTTATTTTCGCCATAGCAGGACTGCTTGCAGTTGTCTACCTGTTAAGGAGAAGACACTAATTTCTCCCCTTTTTTATTTGTTTCCCGACCGATATACTCCCATTAAAGGTTGTGTTGCCCTTCTCAGATCCTGATGTATAATGATATGGAAAATATTATATACATGCTATTATCATCATAATAATAACATGAGATCTGTACTTTTTGTGGATGACACTCCTTACCAGAGAGGAGTGATTGCACGGATCATTTTCGAGAACATGTTAAAGAATGCACGATATTCCGCCCTTATAACCGCAAAGGCTGCTGAATTAGACCCTATGAGTATCAATGGCTTTCCACCAGAACTGGTGAAAGTTTTGAGGTCTAAACTTGGGATTACCATCCCGGAAAACCATTCAACTCTTTCGAAATTTGAGATTCGCCCCACCCAGTTTGACCTGATTGTAGTACTCAACGAGAAACTGAAAAAAGATATACTTTCAGATAAAACTGTCTCACTATCTGAACTGGCTGAAACACCCCTATCAATCCCGGATTCTCTCACCCATGGGGGAAAGATAGAAGGGTATATGCACCTCGTTGAAGGGGTATTTGCTGCAATGAAAAAGGCTTTTCACCCAATTCTCCAGCATCTTGGAATGGAGAAAGACCATAACACTTTTTCTGCCATGTCAACATTTTTCTTGGTTCAGGACAGATAAGACTGGTTGAATTTGCCCAATTCCACTACAAAAATACCAAAACTCATGAGTTTTATATCGCATGAAGCCACCAGCCTTTATACTTTACAAACCATTTATATTCCTCAGGAGTTTTCTTCTCAATAGAAGATAAATTTTCCATGAATTGTGAACTCTATGGCCTAGCAGAGAGAGAACTAATATTTATAATTGCTACTCACACTCACATAACAAACACGGCAGCAGCAACAACAGTCGTATGTTCCTCAACCTCAGCTCGCCTAGTTACGCTGAAAGTTCTAGCAGCCTTTGTGTTAAACGCAGTTTCAAGCATGTATGCCGCCATGACCTCTGCATGCACTCCCTCATCTTCACCATTACAGTAACCATGATATTCCGTGAGATACCCATTCAGCGCTGGATTTTCAGAAATTGCAGCACCAATACTTGCATAGATTGTCCTCCCCACATCATTGCTCGTCATTCTGCTCATTACACAGAACACAACTTGTCCGGGGAAAAGCTCTCTAAGACCTTCATTGGTATCAACAATCTCACAACCAGGGGGATATATACTGCTGACCGGAACTAGATTGAATTTCTCAATACCTGCATCCCTTAAGGCAAGCTCAAAACTTACCAGAGCATCTTTATGTACCCCTCTACCACTCGTAAAAAATACCTTTCTCGGTACCATCTTTGAGGAGGAAGAGAATACGTTATGTCCAATTGTTCGTGCTGAAACATGACCTAAGACACCGGATCTTATTCTAGCCGTTCCATTCATCTTTTTACACCTCGAAACGGGATTGCATTCGAGTATTTAAACTTTACTCTTTTTATATATCCTAATATCTGATATAAACTGATATAATATGATCTAGGCGTTAACAGGCTTATTTGGTAGATATAAAGATGGGAAATTAAAATCTACTATAAAAATTTTGATTAACAAATAATCAGCATAACTAAAATTATTCGTGGTATTGATAGTCTTTTGGACTATGGAGAAATAAGATGTGGTGAAATTTAATTGTCTCTGCTTAGATCTGCCATTTATATTTCTTTGTAAGATGACCAGATGAGATCATTTTCTACTAAATTTCTTGGTAAGCCAATAAAGGGGTTATACACAGTCTAAAAAAAGATAGTAAAGTGTACTATCAATTTACAGATATTTTCTATTAATATCGAATAGACGTCATTGATTTTCTTTGTATCTCTTACTTGTTCTTATTAACAAAATAAAATGGGCCCGAAGGGATTTGAACCCATGACCTCCCGGTTATGAGCCGGGCGCTCTGACCAAGCTAAGCTACGGGCCCTCAGTCCTCCCATACTACCTTATACCCATAAATAACTTTTGCGATATGAAATCTCTAGATATCTACACTTTCTGTATATAATCGTGTGTGACCAAAATCTTTATTAACATAAGTTAATAACTTATAACAAATTAGTAACACAAAATATGAAAATAGACAATAATCATATTAACCATTATTGAAGGAGTGTGTGAGTTAGTGGTGTTAAATTCGCTATCTGGATCTTTGATTATATTTGCTGCCCTTGTAGTAGGTATTCGACATGGTATCGACTGGGACCATATTGCGGCCATAACAGATATCACCAGTACCCAGAATAGCGTGAAGAAAGGAGTTCTGTACAGCTTCCTCTACGGAGTCGGACATGCAAGTGTGGTATCTTCCATCGCTCTCGGTGTCCTCTTTCTGGGGCTGGGATTGCCTGAAGGTATTGAAAGCATGATGGAGATTGTGGTCGGTATTACTCTCATCCTCCTTGGTGTGTATGTGTTCTATTCTTTACACAAGCATAAAGGAGAACATTTTCGGCTGTTGCCAAGATGGGCTCTTTTTGCCAATGGACTCCTGAATACATGGAGTCTGATCAAGGCAAAAATCACAGGAGGACCGAGAAAATATTACCAGATTCTGAAAGATGGGTATGGGAACACAGCATCTTTTGTGATCGGCATGATCCATGGAATTGGGGCTGAAACTCCATCCCAGATGCTCTTATTTGCTATGGCTGCAACTGCAGGTCTGGCGGGAGGTAAAGACTTGGCTGGCATTCTGATCATGGTATATTCAGTTGGTCTGATAACCACCAACACTATAATGGGTGTCCTAGGATCCTTTGGATATGTGAAATCTTCCAATCGGATGAAATTATACAGGTCAGTGGCCCTTGTTACCGGAATCTTCAGTTTGATTATTGGGCTCGCATTTATAACAGGGGGTGTGTCTTATCTCCCCGATATTGAAAGCCTTATAGGAGGGTGAACTACAATGAATCCTGCATTGTTTCTAGGAGATCAAGAGAGTGGAAAATCTTTTATACTTGCTCTTTTACTGATTTAGCGGGAGAGAGACCATGATAATCCTCTGGACGTCCCTTGGAATGCTAATATCAGCATCCATTTTTCAGAAAAAAGATACTGGATTTGCCATGTTGATAGGTGGCGGAGGCTGGGCTCTGTTCTTTATTCACTGGGGATTTCAACCTCAAAAATATCTGGAAATTCAGGATTACTACAACACAGGTATTGTGATTCTGGGGGCCCTTATTTCAGCATTTATTGCCTATCTCATGCTCAGGATCTACGTAACCAGAAAACAATGGAATCGTGAATCTCGCGATATACATTCTCTCCTTGCTCTTACCCGTGCTGCTGCAGTAGGTGGGCTCCTATATTTCATCTTTGCTGCTATTCCGTCTATGAGAACATGGATTATAGGCACGGTAACGGATCAAACTGTATGGCTGTTAAGCATGCTCGGTGTTCCTGTTGAAAAACTTGACTGGAACCTGTATGCGGTGAATGGATTTCCCGTGGAAATAATCCTCGCCTGTACCGCTATCGAAAGTATTTCCCTCTTCACCGGATTTATTACATCCATCAGACCTTCTGCGGGCAGAATGCTGAAGGCTCTTGCCGTATCACTACCTGTAATTTACACTCTCAATCTCATAAGAGTTGTTTTTACCTCTTCGGCTTATGGTCTTGAATGGTTTGGCCCTGCAAAGTACAGTTTCCATATCTCAGAACATTTTATTACAAAAATAGGTTCAACAATTGCACTCATGGTGATCGCCTATGCTGTTTTTCGAATACTTCCAGAACTCCTCGACATGATGATTGATCTCAAGACACTGGTGATGCAGGAACTGAAAAAATCCGGGATATGGAAGCAGGGTTGAGGGCTCATAAATTTTTAAATAACCTGGAGGATTCTCAACAATTTTTATACAATCACACCATATTTGGGTTCAAGAATCCTATAAAAATCGATAGTTTTATTTATATTGAATATAATAGATGCACTTGGTGAAGGATGTATGGCTGAATTACCACTTGCACCGGTAGATAGATTGATAAAAGATGCGGGTGCTCAAAGAGTTAGTATTGACGCGAGACAGGAACTTGCCAATGCGATTGAAGAGTACGGACTTGAACTGTCTAAAAAAGCTGTTGAGATAGCAAAATCCAAAGGACGGAAAACTGTAAGGGCTGAGGATATCAAAGAGGCCGCCAGACAAGGATAATTCATTTCTTTATTTTTATTTAAAAGTACATATTTTATTTTACATTTCCCGTTACTTAAAATTCGAAAAATTAATATTAGAAGTAGTCGGTATTTGGGTCAGAGGGATTAAATATGAAAAACGGTAAATCAGTGGTGAAATTTGGCATTCTTTTACTCGTAGGACTGGCGATACTGGTTATAGGTTGTGCTGAGAAAATAGAGGAGGTGGAGACTCCAACACCCACACCAACACCCACACCAACACCCATAGAGACACCAGTGTCAACTCCAAAACCAGCACCAAAGACAACCCCGGCACCAGCAGCCACCGTAAAATGTGAGGTCTGCCATGTGAATCCAGATAAGTATGAGCCACATGCCACCGGTGGACAGTATTGTGCCAACTGTCATGGAAGTAAGGTCCACGACATACACATTGGACAGGGAACAATAAACCTAGACTGTAAGACCTGTCATGGGATTCCACCAACCATACCCAAGG